>OIWQ01000752.1_pt1 | contig 41734 bp, 37 predicted proteins | sample 1587571 | NCBI WGS metagenome assembly OIWQ01 (sample SAMEA3888910, study PRJEB22519) | human gut metagenome | biome: human gut; feature: human-associated habitat; material: faeces | place: Denmark | collected 2010
CGATGAAGATCAGGTACTCGCCCTGCGCCGCCTCGATGCCGACGTTGCGCGCCTCACCCACGCCGCCGTTCGGCTTGTGGATGGCGCGGATGCGCTCCGGGTGCGCCGCAGCATAGCGGTCGCGGATTCGTTTCCAAGCTCTGCCGTACTTCTTGTTGCTGTCGGCGGGACGTCCGTACCGGTTGTACTGTCTGCGGGCGGCAGCTTCATGCTCCTTACAGTACTGCCCATCCGTGAGGTTGGGGCAGCCGGGGTAGGAGCAGGGGCGCTTTGGTTTCTTTGGCACGCTGCACCTCCTCAGGGCATAAGAAAAGCCCTCACAGGATCGCTCCCATGAAGGCCGTTCTGTATTCTACTTTGCTATTGTAATCATACCATAAGTCAAGTGTGCCATGCTGTGCCAAACCGTGCCAACTTTCAATCCGGAACAGAAAAATTTTGAAGAGCCGACCCGTGTATGCGATGCACCGTGCGCAGCGACACATTCAGCATCCGTGATATCTCCTCCCAGGAGCAGTTATCCAGGTAACGGTAACGGAGTACCAGTTGCTCCTCGCGGCTGGCAAGTCTGTCGATTGCCGCGTTGATAGTTTCCTTGAGACACACCAGATACGCCACCTTTTCCGCCACATCCTTTTGGATGGCGTCGATTTTCTCAAGACACCGGACAAAAGGGGCTTCAGTCGGCTTGTTTGGATTGTAGTGCGGTTCGAAATTACTGCCTGAGACGCTGCTCGATAAATCCCTCCAGTAGTCAATCTCACGCAAGCGGCAGTTGATGAGTGCGTCCAGGTGCCGCGCCTGGTTTAGATATTCTTTTGCGGTCATATGTCCGCCTCCTTCTGCAGGGAGAGGATCAGCATCTCGCCATTCACATCTGTGAGTGTCGAGTACCACTGCGAACGGAAGAACCGCTCAATTTCGGCTTTATCAGTCTGCACCGTCCTGTTCCGGGAGTTGGCTTTCAGGCTTTTCAGCGCCATACGGTAATCCTTCACAGCCTGCAGGATGATGGCGTTCGCAAGGCTCTCGTAAATCGTGATATCGCTCATATTCGTACCTCCGAAATTTTGATCCTCGGATTGGCACGGATTTTCTTAGGTTGTCTCAAATTTTCAAGTCCGCTTTTACGGCGTCGATCAGCGCCGTCTGGGTATGCTCCTTTTGGGAGAGGGCTTTCATGATGCGTTCGTCAATGGTGTCCTTTGTGACAATGTGCTGTACCACCACGGTTTCAGAAGTCTGCCCCTGTCGCCAGAGCCGCGCTACGGTCTGCTGATACAGTTCCAAACTCCAGGTTAGCCCGAACCATACGATGGCGGAACCACCAGACTGAAGATTCAACCCATGTCCGGCTGATGCGGGATGGATCAGCGCCACAGGGATTTCTCCGCTATTCCACCTGCGGATACTGGCGGCGCCATCCAGCTGGGAGAACGGGATATGCAGCTTTTGCAGCCTTTCCGAAATACGGCTCAAGTCATGCTTGAACCAGTAAGCCACCAGAAGCGGTTTGCCGTTTGCGGCTTCAATGATATCCTCCAAAGCGTCCAGCTTGCGGTCGTGGATACGGATGGTCTCGCCGCCGTCGTCATAGATTGCGCCGTTCGCCATCTGGGAGAGTTTACCGGAGAGGGAGGCGGCGTTGGCGGCGGTGATCTCCGCATCATCCAGCGACAACACCAGCTCCTGTTTCAGGTCCGTGTATTTTTTCTGTTCTTCCTCGGAAAGCTGAACCGTGTATTCGCTGCTGACCAGATCCGGCATCTGCAGGTGGTCGGCGGACTTCATAGAGATAGTGATATCCGAAATCTGCCGGTAGATAGCGTCTTCTGCATAAGGCAGGGGCTTGTAGGAGTAGATGATCTGGCCGTTTCGCTTATCCGGTGTGAAGTAATTGGTGCGGTACTTGGTGATGAACCGTCCAAGCCGCTGACCCATGTCCAGGATGCGGAACTCCGCCCACAGATCCATCAGACCGTTAGAAGCGGGCGTGCCGGTCAGTCCGACGATACGGCTGATTTTAGGTCTGACCTTCAACAGCGACTTGAACCGCTTTGTCTGGTGATTCTTGAAAGAGGACAACTCGTCGATCACCACCATATCGAAGTCAAATGGAATGCCGCTCTCATCGATGAGCCACTGGACGTTTTCTCGGTTGATGATGTAGATATCGGCGTATCTCATCAAAGCCGCCCGGCGCTGGGCTTCCGTTCCGACAGCCACGGAGCAGATGAGGTTCTGTAGGTGATCCCACTTATCCGCTTCAGCCGTCCATGTATCCCGCGCCACTCGCAGGGGTGCGATGACCAGCACTTTATGGATCTCGAAGCTGTCAAACAGCAGATCGGCTATGGCTGTTAGCGTGATGCTGGTTTTTCCAAGCCCGCAGTCTAAGAAGATAGCGGCTGCGGGGTGTGTCTTGATGTACTCCACTGCATATTTTTGATATTCATGGGGTTTGTATCTCATCCAGCATTCCTCCAATCTGCTCCGCATCGTCCAGCACATACACCAGGAAGCCCAGCCGCCGCAAAAGCCTGTGGCGGGAAAACTGCAGCGGCCGCGGCTTTTCTCCGGTCGCCTTGACTTCCACAAAGCCTATCTTTCCATTTGGCAGCAGCACCATGCGGTCCGGCATACCGTCAAAACCGGGAGAGACGAGCTTGGGGCAGATGCCGCCAGCCTGTTTGACCGCTTGGATCAGCTTCTTTTCTATCTCTTTTTCTCTCATGGGTGTATCCTTTCTATGGGGTCGGCTAATTCAAAAGCGGCGTAGGCGGCGGAGACAAAATTGTCGAGGGATTTGCCCTTGTAGCTCCAGGATGTCTTGCCATCAACATAAACACTGTAGCGATTGCTGCCCTTATTGTTGATAAACACCTTTCTACCCTGATAAGTCAGCTGATAGTTGCCGTACCAGTTCTTCCGCCATTGCCGCCGCGGAAAGTTCCGCTTCCGCTTGGCGCGGTTTTTCATAAGCCGCTCACGCTCTCTGGCGGCGAGGATATTGCCCTCCATAATTCCGGCGCAGATACAGCCGACCGAAACAGTCTCAAAATATTCGTCATGCCGCATCACATGAACAAATCGTACTTGTGTACAATCGCAGAGTTCGCAAGTGAACAATTCGATATGGTCGGAATCTTCCTCTTCATCGGCCACATCGTAAATATAGTCACAGTACCAGCCGGAGAGGGGCGCTCCCCATTCCTGAAGCCGCTTCTGACACCTGCGGACATATGCGCTGTCTATTTCATACATTGACATCTTGATTTACCTCCGCGTTCTTAAAAACCTGAAAATCCTTACGCGCGTGCGTATGCGTGATTTACGGGTTCTGTACAGTCTTTTTGATACATTTTCAATTTATATGCTTTTTTAGGAACACAGGAACAGAGGCTATAAAGTTGCCTTGCGGCGGCACATTCGGTGTGTTTCTGGCGGCGTTCCCAGAGTCTTCCCTGGGAACACTGCCGGAAGTCGGGAACTGTTCCTGATTCGCTCCGTTCCCGAAAAGTCAGTCGGGAACATCGCCGGGAACAAAGACAAACTGTGGTCCATAGGGCCTGACGCGCTCCTTTTTCTCCTTGCGCACCCAGCCGAGCTTGGTGAGCATTGCCGTGAGGTTATTGGATTCGGCGCGGCCAAGGCTGCCTTGATCCTTGCCGAAAACTTCACACCAGATCTCCATATTGCAGACCCGTGTTCTGGCGACCGTACCCACACGGCCGATATTATTCACTCCGGCGAGGAAGGAGCGGCGGTCGAACAGATCCATGCCGTCCCAATCTTCCGGAAGCAGGGTCTCCAGATACTCGCGCACCAGTCCCTCGCGCTCATCAGACTCCAGCGCTTCCCGCTGTTCACTCTTGGCGAGCGTCTCCAAGTCGGGAGCCAGATGTAGCTTTTCGCCGTTCTCTACAAGCACCAGCACCTCCGCCCAGATCTGGCTGATATCCTCGTTGGTAAGTTCCCAGGAGTGCTTTACGCCGCCGCCCGGCGTTTTGACCGGCCAGAAACGGCGGTTGCCAGTGGTGTCCCGCAGGTAGCCGGACTCAGCGTTGGTGGTGCCAAAGAAGATGCACTGCCTCGGATGCGGCGTCGCCCGCCTGCCGAAAGCGGCACGGTAGATGTCGTTCTGACGGGAAAGGAAGGAGCGCAGTGTCTCCACCTCGGCTTTGCGAAGTCCCGCCAGCTCACCGATTTCCAGAATCCAATAGCCCTGCAGCTTCTCTGCGGCGGTCTTGTCCTTGGTATCGCTCAGATTCAGACTGTCGGAGAACCATTCTCCGGCAAGGCGGGAAATGAGGGTGCTTTTTCCGATTCCCTGGGGACCGTTTAAGACCAGCATGGTATCGAACTTCACGCCCGGCTCCTGTACCCGGCGCACGGCGGCGCAGAGAGTCTTTCTTGTCACGGCGCGGACATAGGAATTATCCTCCGCGCCCAGATAGTCGATGAGGAGCGCGTCCACACGGGGAACGCCGTCCCACTCCGGCAAAGCCGCCAGATATTCACGGATGGGGTGGTAGGAGCGGTCGTCCGCCACCTTGGTTACAGCAATCTGATAATTGCGCTGGGAGAATGTTCCGTAGTGGGAATCCACATAGCTGATCAGCTGGGCATCGTCAGCGTCCCTCCAGTATTTAGATGGGTGTTTCCAGGGTACCTCGCCCTTGATCTCCATACCGTCCAGCTGCTGATTGAACACGATGTTCTGGAGCTGCGGGTCGTTCTGGAGGATCAGCGTGATATTGTGGAGGTTATTCTTCAGCACTGTGGAGCGGGGTTCGTACTGAAAATGCTTCTGCCAGTCGGTATCCTCACCGCTTGAGAAATCCGTCTCTGCGTCCGCCATTCGTTCGCCTGCCGCCAGCAGCTTTACCTCATCCTGCTGCATGGCGAACTCGCACATCGCTTTGTACGATGCTTTTTCATCCAGATCTCCAAAGCGATGGATGCGGACGATGTCAAAGGCGTTGCACAGCTTGAGGTAAGCCGGGTCTTTGGCGTGGTGGCTATAGACGAATTTGTCTTCCTTGATTTCCACACCCGCCATGCTGGAGGATTCAATCAAATGCCAGCGGTTTTCGTTGTCAGTCGGCTCATAGACGTCGGAGAGAAATGCCTCCAGCGCCTTGCTGATGGGATAATAAGTGCGATTGAATAGACCCACCACGCCTTCTTTTGTCAGAGGGTCCTGCACCTTCTGCTGTGCGGTGGTATTCGCCTTGCTCTCCCTGGAAGAGGTGGGCAGTCTTGTGGGATCCGTCCATTCCGGGTGTTTTGTGAGAATCGCATCGGGATCGAGCCAGCCGCCGTCCGTCTCCTTATACACAAAGGAGCCGTTGGCCGGAATGGACGGCCAGTACATCAGCTGATTGGGCTGGTAGGAGCATTCGTCAAAATAGTCGATGCCCAGCATCTGAGAAAGATAGCGGGATACCGCCACAAATTCCTCCGGGGTCACATCCCTGGTCAGCGGGAACACCAGACGGACGCGGGGATTTTCCTCCGTACTGCTGTGGGTGGTGTACAGTGCGGAGGTATAGGGGCAGAGGGACTCATAGCTTTCCAAAAAAGCGGCGTTGATGCGGTCGCCGTCAAGCGCAACCATTGAGCGGCTCTCCACGGTATCGACCTTGCGCCTGCCGCCCTTCAGCACGCCCGCCACAAAGCCGCCGTGGTCTTTGGCGGCGTCCCGCTGGGCGCGGCTCATCTTTGCATATTCCTCTGCGGACTCGGTGGTGCGGATGGGCACTCTGAGCCGTTCCTTCAAATCGTCAAATTTTATGGTCTTGTTGACCCATCTCTTCGCCTGCCGGTTGTTGCCGTAGGCGATGTTCAGTTCACGCATAGTCGGTTACCTCCTCGCACGCAGCCGTAAAATATCTCAAACGGTAGTTCTTCCACTTGGCTCTGCGGATCTCCGCTTCCATGCCGGAAGAGATGTATTCGCCGAACACCCACACCTCGGAGCATTTGCTCATGAGGGCGTTTCCAAAGAACAGCCCCAGCTGGCGTTCTTTTGGATTGTCGTCACAGAGAAACTGCGGAAACAACAGATGCGGCGCAATAGGGATGTATCCCATGTCCACGGCGAAGCGGCTGTATCTCCGGGCATTCTCTACATTGGCTGTCACATCTCCGGCATAGGGGGAGCAGATATACACGATAGGCCGGAAAGCGCGGAGGGCGCGTTCTTCTTTTTCTATATTGGTGAGGGCTTCATAGGCTGTGGGGTCGTAATAGCCCTCGCAGTTGAATTTATTGATGCTCATAGGCGTTACCTCGTTAATCCTTCTTGTAAAAATCAGTCTCATAGCCATCGGCGCGAAGCCGCAAGCCTTTTGCCCAGGGCGGCGTCCTGCCCATCTGATCACAGACGGCCTGCAGGGACATCCGGCGGTCAGCTTCAATGACCACCTCGTCATGGATGTGCATGACAATGGAGCAGCAGCGAAGGGTCCGCATGGCGTAACAGAGGATATCGCGGGAGGTTGCCTGGACGATGTTTTCCACAAACTTGGGGCCGTAGCTGTCCAGCCGTTCCCATTTCTTTGTGCCACCAACGCCTTCATAGGTGATGCAGTCTCCGCCGAACTTATTTGTCCCGATCTTAGGCTTCACATAGGCAAGACTCCTGCCGGACGGCAGGGTGATGAACAGCATCCCATTTCTGGCGGAGAATACGATGCCGTGTGTTTTTGTGGTGGTCTTACGGTTAACGGCTTCCATTACGGCTCGGTCAACCGCCCACCAGAACTGCACGATTTTCGGATTCGACTGCCGCCATGCGGAGACCAGAGCGGGAAGCTCATCCTCAGACAGCCCCATCTCCAGTGCGCCCATAGCCTTGAGTGCGCCGACTGAGCCGCCGTAGCCGAGTGCGAGTTCCGCAATCTTGCCTTTCTGCCGCAAGTGACCGTTGACGCCGTGCTTTTCCACGGGGACGCCGAACATCTGGGATGCGCTGGCGCAGTAGATATCCTTGCCCTCAGCGAATACATCCTGCCGCCACTTCTCGCCGGCAAGCCATGCGATGACACGGGCTTCGATGGCGGAGAAGTCCGCCACAATGAACTTTCTGTTTTCCTGTGGCACGAATGCTGTGCGGATCAGCTGAGAAAGGGTATCCGGCACATCCTCATAGAGCATTTCCAGAGCGTCAAAATCTCCAGCCCTGACAAGACTTCTGGCTTCGGACAGATCGTGCAGATGGTTCTGCGGAAGATTCTGCATCTGAATGATGCGGCCGGCCCAGCGCCCGGTGCGGTTGGCTCCGTAAAACTGGAACATCCCTCTTGCCCGGCCATCGGCGCAGACGGCGGTCTCCATCGCCTGATACTTTTTCACACTGGATTTCGCAAGCTGCTGGCGCAGGGTCAGTACCTTTTGCAACTGCGGCGGGGCTGTCTTCAAAAGCTCCGCTACGGCCTTTTTGCCCAGGGTATCGGTCTCTACGCCGTTATCCGCAAGCCACTGCTTCATCTGCTGTACCGAGTTGGGATTGTCCAGCGAAGTCAGTTCTTTCATTGCCTGTGTCAGTTCCGAGCGGGAGCGCCCGTCCATCTGAATGGCCTGCCGTACCAGTTCCATATCCAGCCCCACGCCGCGGTCGTTGATCTCCTGGTCGAGATGGTATTCCTCCCACACGCTGTTCGGCACGGGATATTTGGAGAGCCTTGCTTGGATGGACATCTCCGTCTCCACATCGCGGATGTTATATCGTTTGAACGCCAGCCATTTGTCCGGGGAGTGTTTGGGAAGGTTGCGGGTGCGCTGACCATTGGACTTTGTTGGCGCACAGGGCTGGCAGAAATATTTAATGAGGTCTTTGCCCTCAGACAGCTTCTGTTTTTCCAATCCCAGCACAGCGCCGGTCCCCTCCAGAGATAAAGGCAGCCCCATATACGCCGCCCAGACCATCGAGCATTTCCAGGAGTCCGGCTCCAGATAGTCTCCGGTCGGATAGTCCAGGAACCGGGACAGGCAAATGCGTTCAAAATTGGCGTTGAAGGCCCATTTGGTCACAGTCTCATCCTCCAATGCGGAAAGAACCTCCGAGGGGATCTTTTCTCCGCAGGCAAGGTCTATCTGCTGTACGGGACCGCCGTCCACGCTGTAGGCAAAGAGCAGGATTTCAAAATCGGGAGACTCCACATAACGGTACACGCCGGTTTTGGCGAGGGGCTGGTCGCTGTAAGTCTCCAGGTCGATGGATAAGGTTTGCATTTCGTCACTTCCTTCCATACCCCAACAGGGCGGCAGATCGTTCCGCCGCCCTGGGGATTGGTTCTTTATTTCTCCAGCAGTTTCATGCGATTTTCGTGATACTCTGCGTCACGGGCCGCCTGTTCCCGTTCGCGTTTTTCGCGCTTGCGGTCGTAAATGAAGGATTGCACGGCGGTGATCAGGAAGACCACGCTGAAGCACAGCCAGATCACGAGAAGAGCGAGGAGAAGGATTGTCTGAATTGTTGTCATAGTGTTTTACCTCCCTTGTCTTAACCGAGAAAATCCTCGTCGTCATCGGTTGCAAAGTCTGCCTCGGCGCTGGCCTTTCCGCCCAGAGGTTCGCCGGGACGGATCAGCTGCAGATTGTTCAGTCCGCAGGCGATACCCTTGTTGCCGTTACTGTTGAATGCGTACAGATTGATGGATGCTCTGCCGTACACGCCGGAATACACCTCGGAGCGGGTCAGCACAGGATTGCGGTCCGCATCCACGATACCGGGAGCGGTGGCGGAGTTAGCGTTGATGAAGTAGGCGCCCGCATAGGCGGGATCGTCCGGCCTTTCGATATCGCCATCTCTCAGCGGGGTCTTGATCGCGGAGAGAGGAGGTACGCTGCGGCCATTGCCCTTCAGCTTGGCCTGCCCCTCCTGGTAGGCGGCTTCAATAGCTGCCTTGATCTTTGCCACCGTCTTAGTGTCAGACTTGGGGATGATCAGCGACACCGAGTACTTCGGCGTGCCGCCGTTGATGGACTTCGGTTCCCAGACGTTGGCGTAGGACCAGCGGGTGTCGGGACCGGTGATAACTTTCATAGGGTTGTTGACTCTGTTTGTGTTGTTAGACATATTGCATTTCCTCCATAAAATCATTTTTTGCGGTATTCCATTCGGGCCGTTTATCGCTCGACCGCACGAGCGTTGGCTTGCCTTGCGGCTTTTCAATGTAGGGTGCGAGAAGTTCCTCAAAGCGGGATTTGCCCAGCAGCTTCTGCATGGCGGTGACGCCGAGGACTTTTCGCTCATAGGGGTCGAAGCCTGCGCCTTCCACAGCGGCGGCAACGGCGGCTTCACTGGTGTATTTACGGTTGGAGCGCCCCTCGACCAGCTTCCATCCGGGGAACGCCGTGCCGCTGACTGCCTGCCGGAGAGCGTATTCCTTCACATCCGCAGCCCAGGCGGTAAGCGCGTCCACCTTGTCCAGGATGCCGGCGATCTCCTCATCGGTCAGGAGGGGCGGCTCTTCAAAGTCGTACTGGGCAAGCGCAAGATTCGCTTCGGCTCGTTCCCGGCATTCGGCCTTTGCCTTGCAGAACCGGCACCATTCGCCGCAGTGAAAATCGCCGCCGCCCTCGTATGCCAGCTTCGCCTTATAGGTCAGGTCATTCTGCGCCCATTCGAGCAGACTGTCCTTTTCCATGACGCAGACACTGATATTGGATTTCCGGGGCTGGTAGATGGTCATGCGGACGGTATCAATGTCGTAAATGCCGTCAAAGATCTCCAGCGCACCCAGGGCATACAGCATCATCTGCGGATTATCCACGGCGCTGACCTCCACGCCTTTGCCGTGCTTATAGTCCACGATGTTCAGTTCACCGTCAGCGATGACAATGCAGTCGGCGGTGCCGAAGCCGTCCTGCACCCAGCGGGAGAAATCCACTCGCTGCTCGATCAGGATGACCGGGTCGGCGCAGGTCTGCTTTGCGGTCTCCAGAAGTTCCGATACATAGGCGGCATACCCGGCGGCGCAGTCCTCCATCTCCTCGTTGTACCAGGAGAGGTTTTCGATGGGATCGTCTGCCGGAAGCCCCAGAGTCTGCTTTAGCCGAAACTCACAGAGCGCGTGAGCGTCCGTCCCCTCGGCGGCGTAGTCGCTTCCCTTATCCTCGTAGGCTTCGCACAGCCTTGCGGAGGGCGGGCAGTTGAGCCACCGTTCAGATGAAGACGCGGATAAGACTGCGTGCTTAGTTGCCATCTGCCAATTCCTCCGCTTCGGCGAGTAACGCCTTATAGTGTGCGGGGTCGATCTGTGATAGCTTGGACGCGCCGTGCTTTTGAAGCAGAGCGCGGATCTCGGCGGTGTGTCCCTGGCGGGACTTGTCTGCAAGGACGGCTCTGACCTGCTCCAGAGTCAGTTCCGGTTCGGGTGGAGAAGCGGGAGCATCCTCTGCCGGTTGCTTTCCGCTGAACATCTTCGTCAGCCAGTCAGCGGCATCCGAAATAGCAGTGGCAGCACTGCGGAGTTCTTCGATGGTCTGTGCCATATCGCTCATTCTGCTCATGTGATTTTCCTCCTTCCCTGGATTTGCTCTGCTGGCGAACGGCGGTCAGGTTGCTCGCCAGTCTCTTTGACACCACGCTGATGGCGGTCAGGACATCAACAATGTCCTCGTCGGCACGGGCGTCATAATGGTTTGCGTTGTAACTCATATCGGCGGTCCCTCCTTTCCCAAGGCGTCTTGTGTTGCCTTTCACAGACCCATCTGGACAGAAAAGGAGAGGTTGGCCGAAAGATTTTAGAATTTTTCTTTGAGCCGCCTCAGCAGCTGATTGCGCTTATACACGAAGGTGTTCCTGGGCATATGCAGCCGCTCCGCGCCGGCCCGTTCGGAAAGCCCGTCCGCAATAGCCATGAGGATCTCGTAGCTTTCCGGGTCGGATGACTGAAGCTCCGTGAGCAGGTCGTTCAGAATCAGGGAATCGATATCGATCTCCATGGTCAGCCTGCTGTCCGCAAGAAAGCTGGTGCGGGAGACGCCGTTTTCGTAAGCGTTCTCCATTTCAGTGTCGATGGAGAGATGCTGGGGAGCGTCCTTCGTGATACAGCGGAACTCGCAGGTGTCGCAAATACCGTCGCACTTGTAGCTCTTTTTGTACGGGATGCAGCAGGCTCCGGCTCTCTGCTTTGCCTTGCGGGTAGTCCCTACGAACCGCTCCCAGTCCCGTTTCTGTTCCAGGGTGACCTCAATCCACCGCTTGAGTGGGCGGTAGTAGATGGTTGATGTGTTCTGATTTGCATCTGTCGGATTTGGCTCATAACCGTTTTCTTCTTTCCGTTCGACTACATGCTGTGCTTCGTCGCCAGCGTAGCATCGGCGAATATCTTCTTCAGTGACGCCCTCGTCAGCTTGCTCAATCTCCGTTACCTCATTGCACTCCTCTTGGCAATGGTAATGCTTGATGATTTTGCGCTGCTCTCTTTGGGATTTTGCGAGTTTCTCCGAATCGTTGCCTTTACGGTAAATAAAGTAATGTTTCATAAAAATCGACTCCTTTGAAATTTCTGGTGAAATTCCTCAGAGCCGATTTGCGAGATCCCACAGAGCTACAACGCAAAAATGGCCAGACTGATGCTGTACAAAAATACAACATCCTTCTGGCCATCAAGCAGCTCTGAGGATTCAGTGACTGATAAATTATTTAGTTTTGTGGGATTCGGGTCGCTTGCATCCGTACTTGGAACATTCTTCACGAACGCAGTACGAATGCTTATCGAGATGAACCTTGTAGTACATATCCTTGCGGATCAGATCCACGGTCTGCGTTTCCGGGTCCCACTCAAACAAGAGAGGACCCTTGCCACCTTTTGCGCGAACTTCCATACAATTCGCTCCTCCTTTCTTCCATTCTCATAGGCATCACCTCCCTGACTTATATTACAAATTAGCGGGTTCGCTGAATAGCGTACTAGTGGTGCAAAAAAATAACAATTGGGGATGGCGGGAACAGGAGATCACAGAATCTCCAGTTCCTGCATCCGTATACCTGCTGACTGTTTCGATACTTGGAAGAATTCAGCAAGTTTGTTTTTGAGCGTATAGCTCAAAACATATGGGTTGTCGATTTCAGACAGTTCCTCACGAAAATTCTCCGCCGCCTGGATGAACATCTCTTTCGGCATAAGTATTCTCGGTGCAATTCCGTTTGCCTGCCACTCCATCCAATCCTCGTCTGTCCATTTGTCCTGAATACGTTCATCCGGTTCAGCAGCAGGGCATTGTTGTTTCTTTGACCTTTTGATGTCGTTCACATGAGCAAGGAGATGATAATTTCGATGTTTGTACCAGTGAACGCACTCGTGCGCCACGGTGTTATTAAAACATCCTTCATTCCTTAGCTCCGTAACATCCGGGTCAATAAACATTGTCCCACGGCGGACAGTCAGCTGAATGTACTCGTCAGTATCCTTGAGATAGACATCTACATAACCGCTGTTAAAGCACATCTGTCCAAGGATACTGAAATCCTCAGAAAGCCGATACTTTGTGCAGACAATCAATCCGAGCTTTTTTCGGGCGATGTTCATTATCGGGACGGGCATTGGCGTTTCGAGTGCCTCCGGGCAATAAGCGGTTAAAAATTTTGCAGCAACATCATCAAACTCGCTCTTATGGATGACGGGCACAAGTGGTGTCTCATCAACAATACTACTCATCCGAGCCTCCGTTCTTGTCAATCTCCTCCGCCACGCGCTTCCAAAAGTCGTCACCGAGGCCTTTCTTGTTGGCCTTTCGGAGTGCGACACGGACGTGCGGAAGATTCTCATCCATAATGTACTCCGGAAGGTCAGGAGCTGCCTCGTCACGCTCCCTGCCTGCAAGGTCGTACATTTCATCGCACTCATCCGCATCAAGGTGAAGTTCGTCGGCGATGATCTTCAGGTACTTCTTGTCCGGGGGGTTACGGCGACCTTTGATTATATCTGAAAGATAGGACACCGACATATTACCCATCGCCTTTGCAAGATCCCGCAATAGAATATCCGACCCACCAGGACCACGACCCTTGCGCTTTTGGTCGATATATGCGCCAAAATCTCCTCTCATGATATTACCTCCTTGTTTAATACGCCGATACGCCAATCAGCTTAATCACATTATACATCTTCACATCAGCCATGTCAAGTACGCTAAACTGCGGAATTGTAAATTTTTAAAGAATTCGTATTCTTGTGTTCGCATGAAATTTAAATCGAACGCAAGATCCAAACTTGAAATTTTGAGAATAATGTGGTATAATAGTCTCGGTTTTGATTCGCAGTAAAGAGAGTGCTTTCCTAAAAGGACACTCTCAAATGCCAAAAGTAAGGATGCAAGGAGGAGGCAGGCAGATGGCGATTTCATACAAAAGATTATGGAAACTGTTAATAGATCGAGATTTAAAGAAAAAAGATCTCCAAGCTATGGCGGGAATAAGTGCGGCTTCCATAACAAAATTGGGAAAGAACGAAAACGTAAATACAGAGATTATAGAAAAAATATGTCATGCGCTTCAATGCGACTTTTCAGACATTATGGAATTAACGAAAGATGAGCATGACCAGGAGGTTAATGTAGTTAAATGAACAGTTATACACCGCACCAATCAAAATATTTTGCAGAACAAATTCTTCTGCAAAGACCGCAGTCATCTATAGATGGTTTGGTGTCTGCGATGTCTGGTGTGAAAGTGGACTTAAACCCACACCAGGTAGATGCCGCCCTTTTTGCGGTAAAATCTCCTTTAAGTACCGGTGCCTTGCTTGCGGATGAAGTAGGTCTCGGAAAAACAATTGAGGCAGGTCTTGTACTTGCACAATGTTGGGCAGAACGCAGAAGACACATATTGCTAATTGTTCCTGCGGCCCTCAGAATGCAATGGAGGTCAGAACTATTCGAGAAATTTTACATAGATTCCCTGCTTATGGAGTCTGCCGTTTACAATAAGCTCCGCAAAGAGGGCGTAACAAACCCCTTTGATGTCAGAGATCGGGTCGTGATTTGCTCATATCAGTTTGCTTCAAAAAAAGCGATTGACCTGCAGCTCGTTCCGTGGGATCTGGTCATCATTGATGAAGCCCATCGTCTTCGGAATGTCTACAAGTCAAATAATGTTATGGGGAAAAAACTGAAAAAGGTATTGGCTGGCAGAAAAAAATTGCTTCTGACGGCCACGCCTTTGCAGAACAACCTCATGGAGCTTTACGGTCTGGTGAGTATTATTGACGATCGTGTGTTTGGTGACGACAAAACTTTTAGGGAGATGTATGTTGCTGTAGCGAACAGCGATATAAGAAACCAGAATTTAAGAAAACGGCTTGCACCTCTCTGTAAGCGTACCCTGCGTAAGCAGGTATCTGAATATGTGAGATACACAGGACGCCATGCAATCCTGAGAGAGTACACTCCTACGGCAGACGAAGAAAAGCTGTACAACGAAGTTTCTGAATATTTGCAAACTGACAAGCTGTATGCCTTACCTGATGGACAACGGACGCTTATCACTATGGTGTTGCGAAAACTGCTGGCATCATCTTCGTTTGCCATCGCAGGTACGCTCCAGTCACTCATTGATCGGCTGAATGATCTGCTTGAAGGTGTTGAAGCCGAGCTTTCTCTGGAGGATTATGATGGGTTTGATGAACTGATGGATGAAGCGTCTGACGAAGATGATGGCGCCGCTGAGGACATCCTTACCGCTGATCTTAAACGCGATAGAGATGGCATAAAAGCGGAACTGGAAAGATTGAAGCAGTTTGCTGAGCTTGCATCCGGCATAAATACAAACTCAAAGGGTGATGACCTTATTCTGGCTTTAGAGCAGGGCTTTGCTAAGACTGAAGAGCTGGGAGGTCAGAGAAAAGCTGTCATCTTCACGGAATCGAGAAGAACACAGAACTACCTGTTACATTTGCTCTCGAATCACGGATATGAAGGGAAAATCGTATTCCTGAACGGCACGAACAATGATGAGATTTCCAAGCGGATTTATGCGGACTGGAAAGAACGCCATAAAAATGACGGTCTTATTTCAGGTTCAAAGCAGGCGGATATGAAAGCAGCAGTCGTTGAAGAGTTTCGGGACCATGCGAGTATTCTTATTGGAACAGAAGCTGCAGCCGAAGGTATTAACCTCCAGTTTTGTAGCCTGATTGTCAACTATGACCTTCCTTGGAATCCGCAGCGTATTGAGCAGCGTATTGGACGCTGTCATCGATACGGTCAGAAAAACGATGTCGTGGTTATAAACTTTTTAAATCGTAAAAATGCAGCTGACAGGCGTGTTTACGAATTGCTTGATCAGAAGTTCCGGCTTTTTGATGGTGTGTTCGGATCATCAGATGAAATTCTGGGTTCTCTGGAATCCGGCGTGGATTTTGAAAAGCGAATCGCCGAGATCTATCAAAAGTGTAAGACCGCTGATGATATCCAACATGAATTTGATGCTTTGCAGGAAGAACTTTCTGATGAGATTGAAGACAAAATGGCATCTGCAAGGCAGTCTATTCTTGAAAACTTTGATGAGGTGGTAGCTGCGCGGCTTAAAGATTGTCAGGACGATACCGTAGCCAGCCTTGATAAATTCACACAGTGGATTTATTACTTCTTCCTGGCTCACGGAGCGGAACGAGTCAAACCGCTTACACAGTGGAGACTTCAATTTGAAGATGGCGATGTAAAAAGAACATATAACCTTAAATGGAGAGATGCCGAAGAAGAAGGAGATGTTTTCCTCCGTCGCGAAGATCCATTATATGAATCCTGGCTGCAGGAAAGCCTGTCGGCTGATCTTTTGCCTGTTGCCATTCGCTTCCGCCACACGGATTCGGACAGAAAGATTTCCTTCTTCAATACTCATCCGGGAATTAAGGGCGTTCTGTCAATTGATAAGCTGTCCTATGATGGTCTTGGATACGAGGAACATCTCATTTTTACGGTTCTTACGGAAGACGGTACCGTAATGGATGAGGATATCATCAACAGTATGCTTGAACTGCCGGCTGAGATTATTGGCGAATGCCCTGCTGAATCGGTAGAGCTTATTCAACAGCGAAAACATAGGATTGGTGTTCAACGGGAGCAGATTGAAGAGGCGAATAAGCAATTTTATCTGGACGAGTGCGATAAATTGGATGCATACAGTGATGATCTGAAAGAAGGACTGCAGCGCAAGCGCAAGGAGTTAGACAAGCTAATCAAAGAAAAAGTAAAAGAATGCCGGGAAAGCACAAACCTACCTCTTGATCAGATTATCGCCATGAAGGACGAAATTAATAAATTGAAGGATAAACGGAAAAAGATGCAGCGTGAAATCTATCAGCAGGAAGATGAAATCGATATGCAGAGGGATAAGCTGCAGGAGGAAATCCGACAAAAATTGAACGGAACAACAGCGATAAGCCATATTATGACTATTTCGTTCGAGGTTGTGTAAAGGAGAAAACGATGCAAAGATTGGAACTTACGTGGATAGGAAAAGGACAGGAGCCTGAGGTCGAACCTCGCATTCTGCTCCACGATCCGTCCAAAGATTATGGCGATCCCAAAAGCGAGAATATGCTGATACACGGTGATAACTTGTTGGCACTGAAAGCTTTGGAGCAGCAGTATGCTGGACAAGTGAAGTGTATCTATATCGATCCACCATATAACACGGGTGAAGCATTCGAGCATTATGACGACAACCTGGAGCATTCCATTTGGCTTGGACTGATGAGAGCAAGGTTAGAGTTGTTACGTAATCTTCTCTCTGAAGATGGAACTATTTGGATTCAAATCGATGACGAAGAGCAAGCATATCTAAAAGTGCTGTGCGATGAGATTTTTGGCCGCGGTAATTTTATTAACATGGTCTCCGTTAATATGAAAAATGCGGCAGGGGCATCAGGTGGCGGTGAAGATAAACGATTGAAAAAGAACTGCGAGTTTATCATATCCTATGCTAAAAACTATGAGCTTGTTCAGCCTTTTAAGGGAGCTTTCGATTATACGGAAATGTACGAATATGTTGTAAGTTATCGAGAGCAAGGAAAGAACTGGCATTATACTTCGGTGCTATATAATCCAGGAGGCAAGGAATATGTAGGCTCCACCGTGGATGGCGATGGGAATGAAATAAAAATATACAGGCGGCCTGGAGCAATGGTAATGTCTGTTCGACAAGTAATGGCCAAGGAAGGTATCACAGAAAAAGAGGTCTATTACAAATACGGCACGAGTATTTTTGAGGCAAAAGATGCGCAGTCATCAATTCGTACTCGTGTTATAAGCGCAAAAAAGGAGCTCGGTTTGAATGATGATATTGTCTCCATCGAGTACGTACCTAAGACCGGTAAGAACAAAGGAATTTTATATGAGCAGTTCTATAAAGGAGAAAAATGCCGATTGTTCGCTTGGCTTCGTGACATTAGCGAGGTTATTGATGGTGTGCTCTATAAAAAAGATTTGCAGGGCACATATTGGGACTTTACTTCAAATATCAACAATTTGAGCAAGGAAGGCGGAGTTGTTTTCCCAAAAGGGAAAAAACCCGAAGCATTGGTCGGTAGAATTGTCGAAATGACAACAGAGCCTGGTGATTTGGTTTTGGACTCTTTCCTTGGCTCTGGTACTACAGCAGCTACGGCAACAAAACTTCAGAGAACTTGGATAGGCGTTGAACTTGGCGATCATTGTTACACCCATTGTATACCACGGCTTAAGACTGTTATTGATGGTACTGATGCCGGTGGAATCACTGAGACAACAAAATGGCAAGGTGGAGGTGGATACAGGTTCTATGAACTTGCCCCTACATTGATTGTCAAAGACGAACACGGTAACGATGTCTTTTCCGATAAATACAATGCTCAGATGCTTGTGGCGGCAGTCGCAAAGGTAAATGGTTACTTCTATGCGCCAGATCCGGATGTTTTCTGGAAACAGGGATACAGTCAGGACAATAGCTTTATCTACGTCACGACGCAGTATCTGACGGCGACTATGCTGGACAGCCTTGCCAAAGAAGTTGACGCTTTCGAGAGCCTGCTGATTTGCGCACCGGCTTTTGATGTAGGTCTGAATAAACGTTACGACAATATCACCGTGAAGAAGATTCCGCAGTCCGTCCTCGATAAGTGCGAGTATGGCGTGGACAATTATAATCTGAATATTGTGGAAGTGCCGGAATGCGACGAGGAGGAATGGGAAAATGATTAAGGAATCTTATACCGAGAATTTCTACTCGTACAATTCCAAGTACATAAATAATGCACTTGCCCTCCGACCTCCGCAGCATGAAAGCCTTGAGTTTTTTGCCAGGCTCTGCGACACACTCAGTTTGGCAAAGAATCCTACGACAACGGATCAGATTCGTTCTGCGCACCAGACGGAACTTGAGGCACTTGATACCGAGGACAAGAGAACAAAGAAAATAAGTGAGTGGGCGTCGGAGGTTGCGGCGGAATTTTACGCCGATGACCTGGCGGCGGCTCGTGCGCTCTGCCCGACCCTGACATCGTTTGAGCGTGATTTCCCATCGTTCTGTTTTGCCCTGGCGACAGGTATCGGCAAGACCCGTCTCATGGGAGCCTGCATTGCATATCTCCGCTACGAGAAGGGCATAAAGAACTTTTTCGTGATGGCTCCGAACCTCACGATTTATAGAAAACTGAAAGATGACCTTGGAAATCCGTCAAGCCCGAAGTATGTGTTTCGTGGGCTGGATAAATTCGTGAGTCCGCCTCGCATTATCGATGGTGACAATTATAACGACTTCCGTCAGGGGACCTTCGCTGTAAACGATGTTATTATCAACATCTTCAATATTGCCAAACTGAACTCTGACAGCAAGGCCTCATCCGGCAGTCCTGCCCGCATCAAGCGATTGAATGAGGTGCTTGGGGAGTCCTATTTTGCGTACTTGCAATCTCTGGATGACCTGTGCATCTTCATGGATGAAAGTCATCACTACCATGCGGATAAGAGTTTTGATGTCATTAATGAGCTGCGCCCGATTTTGGGCGTGGAATTGACGGCTACTCCGCAGATTCAGAAAGGTGCGCGAAAAGTAGACTTCAAGAATGTGGTCTATGAATACACGCTTGCCCATGCGCTGAACGACGGGAAGTATGTCAAAGTGCCAGTGGTCTTTACTCGTAAGGATTTTAGACCGGAGGAATACACGCCCGAACAGCTTGACCATGAAAAGTTGAATGACGGTGTCCGTTTGCATGAAGAGACAAAGAGCCACCTTGAGATTTATGCTCGGACTTACGGCAAGCCGGTCGTGAAGCCTTTTATTCTCGTTGTGGCAAAGGACACTGACCACTCGAAGAAAATCAGGGAATATATCACCTCGGATGACTTCTTCCGTGGCTACTATAAAGACAAGGTTATAGAAATCAACTCTTCGCAGCGCGGAGCTGAAAAGGACGAGAACATTGAGCAGTTGCTTTCGCTCGAAAAGCCGGACAATAAAATTGAGATTGTCATCCATGTAAATATGCTGAAGGAAGGCTGGGATGTAACCAATCTCTACACGATAGTGCCTTTGAGGGCGTCAGCATCGGAAACATTAACGGAGCAGACTATCGGCAGAGGACTGCGTCTTCCTTACGGCGACAGGACCGGTGTTGATGAGGTGGATCGTCTGTCCATCGTCAGCCATGACAAGTATGAGGCAATTGTTAATCTCGCCAATGATCCGAACTCTCTTGTAAGACGTGTTTATTATATCGATCCCGCAGAAACGACCTCATCCGACGAACAGCGGGTTACGGTTGAAATGCCGACGACCTATGATGAACTCACATCGGATACGAGTTACATGGAGCAGCTGGCGCTGACATTCGCGCAGGAGTCAACTGCTCATTACGGAACGGAACAGCATCGGACTCAGGAGCAGGCGACGCAGGTCGCAAGTTTCGTGGCGAACTTTGCTTCTCGATCAGTCATAGAGCTTAATCGTCAGGTGCGAACCTTTGATGCGGCAAAAGACCCTGAAACTCGCAAATTCGTACAGAACAGCGTTATTGCAGAAACGATCCGACAGTTCCCGGAGATGAATCTTAGCCGCGAAGACCTTGAAGTCGTTGTGCAGAAAGCGATTGATACCTGTGTGCAGGCATTGACGGATAATGTCATACCTATTCCGCAGGCGGTTGTTCAGCCGTTTACAGAAGTTAAGCAGGGATTCTATCCGTTCAAGCTCGTTACATCAAGCATGAACTGGCATCCGTCCGATGATACGATGATTGGAACCGAACTCCAGGAGGGCGGCCGTACCTTCGAGTATGAGAGCGACTTCCATGCAAGAGATGTTGTGGATACGCCGGAGAATGAAATCGTCCGACACATTATCGTTAAGGACGATGTGGATTACCATACAACTGCCGATTTGCTGTATTCACTTGTTGAGGAAGCTAAACAGCACTTTTTGTCGTACCTTACGGAGGACGAAGCCGTTAAGGTTATGCGTGACAGGCAGAAAACTATTGCGGAAATTATCTATGCGCAGATGAAGCAGCACTTCTTCCGTGACGAAACACATTTCAGAGCATCAGAAATGCGACCGTTCTCACGAATAGAGACAAGTTTCGGTGGCAAGTTCCGATCGGATGAAATTTACGATTTGCGCGCCAACATCCCTGCAGGCGAAGTACGACAGAAAATTTTTAATGGATTCACAAAGGCGTGCCACACACTCTATAAGTTCGACAGCAACACGGAGCGTATTTTTGCAATTGTGCTGGAGAACGATAAGGATGTCCTGAAGTGGATGCGTCCGTCTCCGAAGCAGTTTAACATCTACTACGGTTCGGACGGCGTGAGCAAGTATGAGCCTGATTTTATCGTTGAGACCGAAGATAAAATCTACATGGTCGAAACCAAGGCAAGCAACGAGATGGACAGCTCATCCGTAAAAGAAAAAGCGGCTGCCGCTGTTGTATATTGCAGAGCGGTATCTGAATGGAATGCCGCTAACGATGGAAAGCCGTGGGAGTATGCGCTTATCTCACATGATGAAGTCAGGCTGAATTCCAGCTTCAAGTACCTTGTGAGCAATCGTGTAAGTTATATCCAAATGGGTATAGATGACATGGTGAGACAATAAATAAACTTTTTATGATTCCAATGGATTAAGGAGAAAATACCATGCCAAGGAGTAAAACTTTAAAACTATTTTTGATGGATGGAGATCCGAGCGGAAGGATTAAATGCTCCTTGGCCAACTGGACCGGGATTGCATATAAAATTCCTCGCACCGCTTTGGACAAGTGCAGAGATTTGGATATTCTCAAACAGAGTGGCGTGTATTTTCTGTTCGGCACTGATAAGGCGGATAATGCGGTGGTATACATAGGTCAGGCTGGAGTTCGTAAAAATGGCAAGGGGCTTCTTCTGCGAGTGCAGGAGGCACATAACTCCATTGATTATTGGACTGAGGCGGTCATGTTCACTACGACGAACAATTCCTTCGGACCGACGGAGATAAGCTATCTTGAAAATCGCTTCTGTAATATGGCGATTGAAGCAGGTCGCTATGTTGTTAAAAACGGAAATGACCCCAATCCTGGGAATATAACCGAGGAGACAGAGAGCGAACTTGAAGAGTTTATCGACTATGCGAAAATTGTGATGGGCACTCTTGGGCATAAGGTGTTTGAGCCGTTTGCGCCCTCTGCAGAATCCGCTGACACAGAACCAGTCCTATACATGGAATATGGAAAAGGCAAGGCCTCCGGCAAAAGAACAAGCGATGGATTTGTTGTGCTGAAAGGCAGTACAATCAATCCTACAATGACCAAAAGCTGCCCCGAAAGAACGATAAAGGACCGTAAGAAGTATGAAGACAAGATTGACAGCAATGGGCTCTTAACAGCAGATGTGCTGCTTTCCAGTCCTTCATCAGCAGCTGGATTTGTTGGTGGCGCTTCCTTAAGTGGAAATGCACTCTGGAAAGATGCTGAAGGGAAAACGCTGAAAGAGCTTCTTGAAGCAGATTGAACTTTTTAATTTTGCCTCACCTTTTAATTATTCCAAAATCGCTACACCGCAAGGCTGGCACCTCGCCACATTACCGAGCGGCAGCAGGACAACTGAACACATAAAACATGGGCTTCCAAAGTCGGTGCATGACCTCGGAAGCCCTTATTTCAAGCCTTTTTCGGCGGCTTTTGCCCCGGAGAGGGCTTTTTCTTTTGTATCAAAATCAGTAGGAACATAGATCCGGCTTGCGGAACTGCCGGATTCCTTATTTCTAGCGCCGAATATATAAGAAGTGAATATGGAAACAAGATGACTGCCGAACAATGGGAAAAATATGGTTCAGAAACATTTACAGGTTTTGATACAGATGAAACAATGTGCCGTTTATCATGTATGAATCTGATGCTGCATTCTGTTATAAATCCACAGTTAAATAAACAGGATAGTGTTTCTAAAGATTATCAGGTGAAAGATGCCTATGATTTGATTTTGGCAAATCCACCGTTTAAAGGAACGATTAATAAGGAGAATATCAATGAATCCTTATTGGCAATTACAAATACAACAAAGACAGAGTTGTTGTTTGTTGCATTGTTTATCAGATTGCTGCGTGTAGGTGGAAGATGTGCATGTATTGTGCCTGACGGCGTTCTTTTCGGTTCGTCAAAAGCACATAAAAACTTACGGAAAGAGTTGATTGAGAATCAGTACTTAGAAGCTGTAATATCGATGCCTTCGGGAGTATTTAAACCATATGCGGGAGTATCAACGGCAATTTTGATATTTACAAAAACAAATGGGACAGGAACGGATAAAGTTTGGTTTTATGATATGAAAGCAGATGGTTATTCGTTAGATGATAAACGTCAACCTGTTCAAGAAAACGATATTCCTGATATTATTGAAAGATTTCATAAGAAAGAAAACGAAGAGGATAGAGAGCGGACAGAACAAAGTTTTATGGTTGATAAGCAGGAGATTATAGATAATGGATATGATCTGTCAATCAATAAATACAAAAAAATAGAATATGTTCCTGTAGAATATCCACCGACAGAAGAAATTCTTGCTGAAATTGAAAAGTTAAACGAGGAAATTACGAAGGAAACGGCAGAATTGAGAGCATTGCTTAGAAAATAAAATAGAGAAGACGAAAGTTGATAAGAAAGACATTTGTTATTTTATTGAATCGGACTTTCAAACGTTGGATTTATGGTCTGACTTTTGAGGGGGCAAAATAATAGGTGTCTTTTTTGATTTCGCATGTTCGTGATGCGACTGGCATTTTCTTTCATTATAGTTATAATTGTTGTGATTTTATTACTATATTTGAAAACTTATGTAATGGGTATTTGATTGAGTGGATAAATCTTGTATAATGAGGAGGACAATAAATTAAGATTTGTAGGGATGATAGAATGACAAGAATAAGAGTGCCATTAGGGAAATTCATAAAGGAATACTCGGAGCGAAATAAAGGGAACGAAGATATTCCAGTGTACAGCGTGACAAATAGTCAGGGATTTTGTACAGAATACTTTGGCAAAGAGGTTGCTAGCCAAGACAAAACCACATATAAGATTGTTCCGCAAGGTTATTTTGCATATAATCCTTCGCGGATAAATGTCGGCTCTGTTGATTGGCAGAGGTATGAAAAACGTGTTATCGTAAGTCCTCTCTATAATGTATTTTCAGTATCAGAAGGGATTGACCGTCAGTATCTATACTATTTTCTTAGAAGTGATTTGGGCAGACAGATGATAAAGGCTAAGGCATCTGGAAGTGTTAGAGATAATTTAAAACTGGATATGCTGAAAGAAATGACTATTCCAGATATTTCTGTAGAGCAACAGAAGTTTTGTTCTTCTGTGTTGGATAAGCTTCATAAGTTGATTCAGATGCGCCAACAGGAATTACAAAAACTTGACGAATTTATCAAAGCCCGATTTGTCGAGATGTTTGGAGATGTAATCCACAACAGCAAGAAATGGCAAGTTTGTTTATTTGCAGAGATCACTTCTTCACGATTGGGGAAAATGCTAGATGCAAAACAGCAAACTGGAAGAAATAGTTATCCTTACTTAGCCAATTTCAATGTTCAGTGGTTTCGGTTCAATCTTGAAAATCTAAATAAAATGGATTTTGATGAAAAAGACCGTGCAGAGTTTGAGCTGCGTGAAGGAGATCTTTTGGTTTGTGAGGGTGGCGAAATTGGACGGTGTGCTGTGTGGCATAATGAGTTACAGCCATGTTTTTTCCAAAAGGCGTTGCATCGAGTGAGATGTAATCACCAGATAATTTTACCAGATTATCTGGCGTGGTGGTTTAGATATAATTGCGATTATGGAGGTTTTTCTGCATTAGCCGGTGCAAAAGCTACTATTGCACATTTGCCTGGTGCAAAATTAAAGCAGTTACAGGTCGCCGTACCTCCAATGGAATTACAAGAGCAATTTGCTGTCTTCGTCGCTCAAACCGACAAATCAAAAGTTGCAGTGCAAAAAGCATTAGATGAAGCACAATTATTATTTGATAGCTTAATGCAGGAGTATTTTGGATGATGGGAAGGAAAATTATGGGAGAAACAGGAATAAAGCCTATAGTAATAGAGGAAATATGTGATCTTGCCAAAAAGTATAATGTAAAAAAAGTAATTCTGTTTGGCTCAAGAGCAAGAGGAAGCTTTAAAGAAAAAAGCGATATTGATTTGGCTGTGCAAGGCGGCAATTTCGTGCATTTTATGTTGGATGTAAATGAGGAGACGAGTACCCTTTTGTGCTTTAATATTATTAATTTGGACGAAGAAATACAGAGTGAATTAAGAGATTCTATCAAAAAAGAAGGGAAAACAATATATGAAGAAATTTGAGCATTTTAAATCAAACTTGAAAGTGCTTGTGACAGCAGAAAATGAAGACTTATCAAATGAATTTATTGTGGGTGGTATTATTGATAAATTTTTTGTGCAGTTTGAGTTGGGCTGGAAAGTGTTAAAGGAATTGTTAAGTTATGAAGGACAATCTATCTCTGCGACAGGTTCTCCTAAAATGATTCTGAAAACTGCATATACGATTTTTGATTTTATTGATGAGATTTGGCTTGGAATGTTAAAGAGCAGAAATGATTTAACACATATTTATGATGAGTCGTCAGCAAGAAGATTAGTTGGCGTTATTTTAAAAGACTATATTCCGGCATTTGTAAAAATGCAGAAGGGGATTGAAGAGTATTACGGTATTGAGTTAGAAAACATATAAAATGAACAGATTTTTTGAAGTTTTCGTATATTTTTATTAAAAACGTGAGGCAGAAAGAATTATAGGGAAGTTTAGCTATTATTTGATAGTATGACACAGAATTATTTGGGATAGAAGGGGAACGGATAAATGGCAAAAATGACAGTATATCACGGAGGGTATATATCAGTTGAAAATCCCCAAGTTCGTATAGGAAGAAATACAAAGGATTTTGGAACAGGGTTTTATTGTACCGTTATCAAGGAACAGGCTCAGAGATGGGCAAAACGCTACGATACAAAAGTTGTTTCTATTTATGAAGTAAGATTAAATTTGGATTTGAACATCAAAGAGTTTCAAGAAATGACGGAAGAGTGGCTGGATTTTATTATTGATTGCCGGAGTGGGAAAAGTCATAATTATGATATTGTAATTGGAGCGATGGCTGATGATCAGATTTATAATTATATTTCAGATTATATAGAGGGAGTTATTACAAGGGATCAATTTTGGAGTTTGGCAAAATTCAAATATCCGACACATCAGATTAATTTTTGTACGGAAAAGGCATTAAAATGTCTTGAATACCGAGGGTTTGAGGAGGTTGTGTAATGCAGGATAATATTGGCAGAGAATCTTCAAAAGATAACGATTTGTTTTTTACATGCAGTCTGATTGACTATATTGCAAGGAAAACGAAAAATACAAGAATGGATGTTGTAAATACGTTAGGGAAAAAACGTATTGAAAAAATTTATGATTTGGCAGATGTGTACCATAGTGACAATATAGATCGTGTGAGTGATGATTTCATAGTGGAATCAGGAATGAAAGAAGGAAATTTTGACAATGTAAAAGCATGTGGTTATGCAATACCGTCGCATTGGGATATCGGTAAAGTTTATAAAAGGCTGATAAAAGGAGTCGCTGATAGGGAAAAGACAGGAGTGATTGACGCGCTGTTTCATGTTTATAATTCTTTTGTAAGTGCCAAGATAGATGATTATAATAGTAGTATGTATTATGAAAATCCATCTTACTTACTGGAGTGTTATTTGGAAAATAGAGTGATTGAATAAAAGATGCATTGCGCTGGCATTAGGTTGCGTAGTTTTGGTTGAAGGATGTTGGTACAAGTCGAAAGGGGAGTATCAACATGGAAGAAAAAATTGTACTTATATTGAACGAGATGTCAGAGTATCTGTCGATTGCACAGATGAAAAAATTACAGGAAGTTGTGTTAAAAACATTTTCGGAAAATGAAGCTGATAAACAAGAAATATCAAATAATGATTTTTTGCAAATGTTTTTGGATGCTAAGCGGATTGAAGGGTGTTCGGAAAGAACAATACAGTATTATCGGGTCACTGTGGAACATTTATTTTCAAAAATGAATCAGAGTGTAAGGAGGATTACCACGGAAGAGATTCGTACTTATTTATCAGATTATCAGAAAATAAACAGGTGTTCAAATGTGACGATTGATAATATCAGACGAAATATATCCAGTTTCTTTTCATGGCTAGAAGAGGAAGATTATATTTTGAAAAGCCCAATGAAAAGAATACATAAAATAAAGACAAAGACAGTCGTCAAAAGTGTAATTACAGATGAAGGAATAGAAAAACTTCGCGATAATTGTGCAGAAATACGTGATTTAGCAATAATTGATTTACTGTATTCGACCGGAATCAGAGTTGGAGAATTAGTAAATCTGAACATTGAAGACATTGATTTAGAGGGGCGAGAATGTATTGTATACGGAAAAGGAGATAAAGAACGGCGCGTTTATTTTGATGCGAAGGCAAAAGTCCATCTGAAGGAATATATTGAAAAAAGAAAAGATAATAGTGAAGCATTATTTGTAACGTTGGATGCACCGCACGATCGTTTGAAAATAAGTGGAGTCGAAATACGATTGCGGCAGTTAGGAAGACAACTGAAATTGGATCGTATACATCCCCATAAATTTCGACGAACGATGGCAACGAGAGCAATCGATAAAGGAATGCCGATCGAGCAGGTACAAAAGATTTTAGGGCATTCTCAGATAGATACAACAATGCAGTATGCGATGGTAAATCAGAATAATGTAAAAACATCACATCAAAAATATATGTCTTAAAGTGAAATGTATCCCTCAAGCAAATTAAGATTTGTGGGGATGATATATGAGAGTAAAACTAGGAGATGTCTGTGAACGTGGGACATCAAATTTAAAACTGTCAGATGTATCTGAAAAGAATGGGGAATTTTCAGTTTTTGGTGCATCAGGATATATTGGAAGTGTAGATTTTTATCAGCAAGGATATCCGTATGTCGCAGTTGTAAAGGATGGAGCTGGAATTGGAAGGGCAATGTTATGCCCGGGAAAAACTTCTGTAATAGGTACGATGCAGTATCTTTTACCGAAAGACAATATATTGCCAAAGTATCTTTTTTATGTAGTAAAATATATGAATTTGGAAAAATATTTTACAGGCGCAACCATCCCGCATATATATTTTAAAGATTATAAAAACGAAGAATTTAATTTTGATTTTTGGGAACGGCAAGTTGAAATTGTAAGTGTTCTTAGTAAATGCGAAAAAGTTATTGATTTGTGTAAACAGGAATTACAATTATTGGACAAGCTTATCAAAGCCCGATTTGTCGAACTGTTTGGTGATCCGGTTTCAAATTCTTACGGTTTACCAGAAGCTACATTACCTGACTTGGGAGAATTTGGTCGAGGAGTATCTAAACATAGACCAAGAAATGATATTAAGTTGTTAGGTGGTAAATATCCATTAATTCAGACAGGAGATGTTGCAAATGCTGGACTATATATTACATCTTATAGCAGCACATATTCGGAACTTGGATTAAAACAGAGCAAAATGTGGGATAAGGGGACTCTTTGTATTACGATTGCTGCTAATATTGCTAAGACGGCTATATTGGAATTTGATGCTTGCTTTCCTGATAGTGTGGTTGGATTTATTGTAAATGAAAGAACAAATAATATTTTTGTTCATTATTGGTTTTCTTTCTTTCAAGCAATTCTGGAATCACAGGCACCTGAGTCTGCTCAGAAGAATATCAACTTGAAAATTCTTAGTGAATTGAAGGTAATAGTGCCAGAAAAAAGGAAACAAGATCAGTTTGCTTCTTTTGTTAAATTAACCGACAAATCAAAAGTTGCAGTGCGGAAATATTAAAAATTTGCTTGAGAGGAGGAGCTTATCATGGAAATGAATTTTGCATTTCTTGAGAAGAAACAAGAATATGAATTGTTTTCAGGAGCGTGTATTGATGCGGAAAGAATATTAGAATCTTCGCCGGTGATGAGCGCGGTAGCTTCAAGAAAAGCATTGGAATTGTGTGTGAAATGGATTTATTCGATTGATTCTGCATTAGAACCGATTGGAAATAGAGAAGGATTGCAGTCTTTACTTCACAATAATGGCTTTCCTTCTTTGATGGATATTACATTGTGGAGAAGGCTTCAGCACATTGTTCGGAATGGAAATGAGTCTGTACATACTTCAAAACGACTGACGCGAGACAATGCAGTTCTTTCTCTCAACATATTATTTGATTTTGTGGAATGGGTTGATTATTGTTACGGAAGAGATTATGTTGAACGAGTATTTGATGAGAAAAAGATTCCTGATGCGACAACGGATATGAATGTGGTACAGGAAGAGTATCGGCAGGTTATTAAAGACGTTCAAAAAAACGCTGATAAAATAGTGAATGAAAAAGATAAAGAAATAGAACGTCTTTTAGCTTTGAATAAAGAACTTCGTAATGAGATGAAAGTTCAAAAAGCCCGTAATATAAAAAATCGGGAATATGTTTACGAACCGGATCTGTCAGAATGGACGACGAGAAAAAGATATATTGATGCAGATTTAGAGGCGAATGGATATGTGTTCGATCAGGATAAAAAGAGAAATTGTGTGGAAGTTGAATATCCTGTTGTCGGAATGCCGAATCAAACAGGACGGGGATATGTGGATTATGTTATATGGGGAGATACAGGAAAGATTATTGCTGTAGTAGAAGCAAAAAAGGCAAGCGAGAGCGGAGATAAAGGGCGGAATCAAGGGAAATTATATGCAGACTGTATCCAAAATATGCAGGGAAAAAGACCGATTATATTTTATACAAATGGTTTTGAAACTTATCTTTGGGATGATGCAAACAGTGCGCCCAGACTTGTGAGCGGCATCTTTCCGCAAAAAGATATCAATGCAATGATTGAGCGGCGATGTATAAAGAAATCGGTTAACAGCATTCAGATTGATAAGCAAATTACGGATCGCTGGTATCAATTAAGAGCAGTTACAAAATGCTGTGAAAATTATGAAAAGGGAATCCGAAAATGTTTGCTTGTAATGGCGACGGGTACAGGGAAAACACGAACAGCGACATCGATAGTAGATGTGATGACGCGCAGTGAGTTAATGGGAAAAGTGTTGTTTTTGGCAGATCGCAAAGAATTGGTGAAGCAGGCAAAGGATGCGTTTTATAAATATATAGAGAATACAACAATGTGTAATCTTTTACTAAATAAAGATGAGCGAAATGCAAAAATTATATTTTCAACATACCAGACAATGTTACATGCGATTGATACTATAAAAAATGCGGATGGATCGCGATTTTTTTCGCCGGGGCATTTTTCGTTAATTGTAATAGATGAAGCACATAGAAGTATTTTTAATAAATATAAAGCAATTTTTCAATATTTTGACGCTTGCCTGCTGGGATTGACTGCGACGCCGAAGAATACGATTCATCAGTCTACCTATACATTTTTTGATATGAAAAATAATATACCGACGGATGTATATGAGTATGAGGAAGCGGTGGAAAAAGATCATGTGTTAGTTCCGTTTTATTTAATTGAGACTTCGACACAGATTTCAGATGATGGAATTACATATGCGGATTTGGACGAGGAAGAGAGGGAGGCATATGAAGCAGAGTTTGTCGAAGATGGAGGAGTGCCTGAACATATTCCGCCGGAGAGAATAAATAAATATATTTTTAATGTCGATACGGTTGATAGAATGATTTCAGATTTGATGAATAACGGCATTAGACATAAAAATGGAAATCATGTCGGGAAGACAATTATTTTCGCACAAAATAAATTGCATGCAAAATTTATTGTTGATCGATTTAATGAATTATATCCGCAATATAAAGGTAATTTTTGCAAGTTGGTGGTTTGTGATGAGCCATATGCAGGACAAAATCTTAAGGATTTTAAAAAAGCGGATGACTATCCGTTTATTACGGTGACTGTAGATATGCTGGAAACCGGGATAGATGTGCCGGAAATTACAAATCTTGTTTTTGCCAAGAAAGTTTATAGCCGGATTAAATTTGAGCAGATGTTAGGTCGAGGAACAAGACTTTGTGAAAACCTTTTTGGGGAAGGCGAGGATAAAAAAGAATTTGTTGTATTTGATTATATGAGGAATTTTCAATTTTTTGACGAACATCCAAAAGGAAGAGAAGCAGGGGAAGTAGTTGCTCCGGTTGCGGCAAGATTTATCCGAATGGTCCAGATGATCAAATGTTTGCAGGATGCAAATTATGTAGATGTGAAGTATCAGAATATTCGGGAGAATTTGATAGATCATGTCGTAGATGATGTGAAAGCTATGGGAACAGAAAGGGTTGAAGTGCGCTTAGAACTAAGGTATGTAGAAAGATATAAAGAACGAAAACAGTATGAATGCCTTGAGGAAATTCATAAAGAAGAAATTATAGATCACCTTGCAAAACTTGTCGTATCAGATGAGAAGGACGAAGCGGCAATTAGTTTTGATGTGCTTATGTATGGACTGATGTTGTCAGTTATGACAGGAGGAAAAAATTTAGGAAGATTAAAAAGGTATGTTGTTGGTAATGCAAATATTCTTTTGAAAGAATGCGCTACGATTCCGGATATAAAAGTTAGAATTTCGGAATTGAAAGAACTTGTATCAGATCATTATTGGGATGTTCAGGATGTTTTGAAATTTGAAGAAACAAGAAAATCTTTACGTGAAATTATGAAATACATTCCCGCGAAGAAAGAAAAGCTTCATTATTCAAATTTTAAAGATATAGTTGTGTTTAGAGAAGAAGGAAGATTGACGAGTCTGTCTGCATCTGATTTTGAAGATTACCGGGCAAAAGTAAACGAATACGTTGAAGCACATAAAACGACGCCGGCGATTAATAAACTCCTGCATAATGAACCGATTTCTGTGGAAGATTATAACGAGTTAGAGCGAATATTTACTGTAGAATTAGGGACGGCAGAAGATTATGAGATGAATTATCAAGATACACCGTTCGGTTTGTTGATTCGTAAAATTGCAAAGATGGATCGGACTGCTGCATATGCTGCGTTTTCCACATTTATTTTAGAAGAAAGACCAAATACAGAGCAACTTCATTTTATTGAACAAGTTGTAGATTATGTCGTAGAAAATGGGTATATTAATAATGTTCTTGATTTGATGAAAACGCCGTTTGACAGACCATATAAATTTAGTTTGATTTTTACATATGAAGAACAGGTAAAATTTGTTAAGATTATTAACAATATCAAAAATAATGCTCTTGTTACTTAAATATAAAAGATCAATTAAGTCGGCAAAGAGACTGCTGCTTGAGTTTGAAGTTTCAAGCGACAGTCTTCTATTGCCATATTTAATACTTTTTCAACACTCGTTTTTCCACTACATTGATCAGAGCATACAATCCCATTGCCATAATACAGAGCAAAATAATCGACATGAGAAGCCAATCCATCTTAAATACCTGACTGGAATAGATGATCAGATATCCAAGTCCGCTTTTGGCAGCGAGAAATTCTCCGATAATGACTCCCACAAGACAAAGTCCGATATTGACTTTCATATTGCTTATGATTGCCGGAACAGAGGAAGGCAGTACAACTTTTGTAAGCGCATGCCTGCGGTTTCCGTGCAGTGTATATATCAGTTTGATCTTTTCCTGATCGACATTGATAAAGGCGGTATACAGATTCAAGATACTTCCGAAGATGGCGACGGACATTCCGGCAATAATAATTGTTTTTGAAGTTGCGCCGAGCCATACGATCAGAAGAGGGGCAAGCGCGGATTTCGGAAGGCTGTTTAGCACAACGAGGTATGGTTCCAGTATTTCCGATAGCTTTTTACTATACCAAAGCAAGATTGCCGCAAGGATGCTGAGCAATATGACGAGTATGAAGCTGATAAATGTTTCGTATAAAGTAATCCCGATATGAAGGAAAAGAGATCGGTTTTTCAACATTTCCAAAAAACAAAGAGTGATTTTTGAAGGACTGCTGAAGATAAAGGAATCTATAATTTCAAAACGAGCGCATAATTCCCATAAAAAAAGAAACACAGTTAAAATAAGGACACGGCTGATCAAAACTGTGATCCTATGACGGCGAAGGCGCGTTAAAAAAAGTTTTTGTCCGTTAGATTGATCATTCATCTTGATTTAGCTCCTTCCATATTTCGTTAAAATATTGTTTGAATTCCGGGGCATTTCTTCGGTTTAGCGGGGTATCGTTTTCGATGGAAAATGCAATCGGAACAATTCGGGCAATATGTGCGGGGCGTTTTGTCAATATGATGATCCGATCGGCAAGGCTGATTGCCTCTGAAAGGTCATGGGTTACAAGAAGCGCGGTTTTTCCTGAATGTTTGATGATTTTTCCGATATCATCGCTGACGGTAAGACGTGTTTGATAATCGAGAGCGGAAAAAGGTTCATCTAAAAGGAGCAGTTCGGGATTCGGCATGAGAGTGCGGATCAGAGCTGCTCTTTGCCGCATTCCACCGGATAATTCAGACGGGCGGGAGTTAATAAAACGCTTTAATCCGTATTGACGCAGAAGTTCTTTTGCCCGTTGTTTCGTTTCCTGGGATACACTTTTGTTGATTTCAGCGCCGAGCAGGACGTTTTTTAAAATGCTCCTCCATTCAAAAAGGTGATCATGCTGAAGCATATAGCCTATTTTGGCAGATTTTCTGAAAGATTTTTCCGATGGTTCGCCGTCTAGGAAGATTGTTCCGTTCTCTGCCTCTATAAGTCCTGCGATTAACGAAAGAAGTGTGGATTTCCCACATCCGGAAGGTCCGACAACGGCGGCAAATTCTCCGGGGGCAAGCTGAAAAGAAATATCGGATAAAGCTTTTGTTTCTCCGTCTATTGTATGATAAGAATAACTGATGTTGTTTAATTCCAGTAAAGGTCTCACAGAGTCACTTCCGTTCTTATTTAAGTATCTAAGATTAATGTATGAGAGCCGGCGGCAGTGTGTGAATATCGACATATCGGAACTTGATCTGATTTGGAAATGAAACGGATTGACATTGTAATTTGGAAAAAGAGATGATATCTTATTATAAGTAGAATAAACAAAAAGGTAACGCAGCATATAGGAGAACAGTTAAGATGAATGTTCAGAAAATCAATTATCAAAAGGAATTAGATAAAATATTGAAACGTCTTGAAGAGGAAGGCCGTGTCCCGACTCTTTTGATCCATAGCTGTTGTGCGCCGTGCAGCAGTTATGTGCTGGAATATTTATCCCGCTATTTCAGGATCACGGTGCTTTATTATAACCCGAATATTTATCCTGAGAGCGAGTATACAAAGCGGATCATAGAGCAGCAGAAACTGATAAAAGATATGCGGTTTCAATATCCGGTCTCATTCCTTGCGGGAAAGTATGATAAGGAGAAGTTCTATGAAATGGCAAAAGGGATGGAGCATTTGAAAGAAGGCGGCGCACGATGCATGAAATGCTATGAACTTCGGCTTGAAGAGGCGGCGCAGCAGGCAGCGGAAGGCAGATTTGATTATTTTACGACGACTCTGAGCATCAGCCCTCTGAAAAATTCGCAGAAGTTGAACGAGATCGGAGTGCGAGTCGGGAAAAAGTACGGCGTAGAGTATTTAGTTTCGGATTTTAAAAAGCGGAACGGATATAAACGGTCTGTAGAATTATCCGAAGAATATGGGCTCTACAGGCAGGATTACTGTGGATGTGAGTTTTCAATGAGAGAACGTGAGCATAGAGAAAAACAGTTTTTATAAAAAGTATGGACATTTCGCACGTTAATGTGTTAAACTAGGTGAAAAATGCAGAACAGAAAAGAGGAGATGAAATGGCACAACTATGGGGTGGTCGTTTTACGAAAGAAACAGATCAGTTAGTTTATAATTTTAACGCTTCGATTTCTTTTGATAAGCGTTTTTATAAACAGGATATCAGAGGGAGCATTGCTCATGTGACGATGCTTGAAAAACAGGGGATTCTGACAAAAGAAGAGAAAGATCAGATCATAGAGGGTCTTGAAAGTATATGCAGAGACGTAGAGAACAAAACGCTTGAGATCACAGAAGAATATGAAGATATCCACAGCTTTGTAGAAGCGAATCTGATCGACAGGATCGGAGATGCGGGGAAAAAATTACATACAGGGCGAAGCAGAAACGATCAGGTCGCTTTGGATATGAAGCTTTATACGCGAGATGAGATCACACACCTTGACAGTTTGTTAAGAGAACTTATGGAAGTTCTTTTGAAATTGATGGAAGAAAATACAGAGACATATATGCCGGGATTTACACATCTGCAAAAGGCGCAGCCGATTACTCTGGCACATCATATGGGAGCTTATTTTGAAATGTTTAAGCGCGACCATCAGAGGATGCGGGATATTTATAAAAGGATGAACCTTTGTCCTCTCGGAAGCGGAGCTTTGGCGGGAACGACATATCCGTTGGACAGAGAATATACAGCTTTGCTTCTCGGATTTGACGGTCCGACTTTAAACAGTATGGATTCGGTGTCGGACAGAGACTATCTGATTGAACTTCTGTCTGCCATGTCAACGATTATGATGCACCTTAGCAGATTTTCGGAAGAAGTGATCATCTGGAATACAAATGAATACAAATTTGTTGAGATTGACGACGCTTACAGTACGGGAAGCAGTATTATGCCGCAAAAGAAAAATCCTGATATCGCAGAGCTTGTACGAGGAAAAACAGGACGCGTTTACGGAGCTCTCACTTCACTTTTGACGACGATGAAAGGGATTCCGCTTGCATATAATAAAGATATGCAGGAAGATAAAGAACTTGTATTTGATGCGATCGATACGACCAAAGGATGTCTTGCATTATTTACAGGAATGTTAAAGACAATGCGTTTTAACAATGCCCGCATGGAAGAAAGTGCAAAGCACGGTTTCACAAATGCGACGGATGCTGCGGATTATCTCGTAAATCACAATGTTCCGTTCAGGGATGCCCATGGTATCGTTGGAAGACTTGTATTGTATTGCATTGAGAAAAATATTGCTTTGGACGATATGTCTTTGGAAGAATTCAAGGCGATTTCTCCTGTCTTTGAAGAAGATATATATGAGGCGATCAGTATGAAAACATGCGTGGATATGCGTAACACAATCGGCGCGCCGGGGAAAAACGCAATGGAAGCGGTGATCAGAGCAGAACGGCAATATTTGAAAGAACAGCCTGCTTTATAAAGAATTTCGCAGAGTCAGGCTTTTACAGATAGAAGATACTATAGAGGTTATAGAGGCAAGCGGAAGCTGACGTGGATATGGCGCTATAGTAAGAAAGATAACAGGAAAAATAACAGTAAAAGGAGAAAGAAGATGGAACAGAAATTAAAAGTAGGTATTTTAGGTGCGACAGGAATGGTAGGTCAGAGATTTATCTCTCTGCTTGAGGATCATCCGTGGTTTGAAGTTGTAACAGTTGCGGCAAGCCCGCGTTCTGCAGGAAAGACATATGAGGAAGCGGTAGGCGATCGCTGGAAAATGGATACGCCGATGCCGGAGGCTGTGAAAAAGCTTGTTGTTCTTAACGTAAATGACGTAGAGCATGTAGCTTCGACTGTAGATTTTGTTTTCAGCGCGGTTGATATGAGCAAAGAAGAGATCAAAGTGATCGAAGAGGCATATGCAAAAACAGAGACTCCGGTCGTATCAAACAACAGCGCGCATCGCTGGACGCCGGACGTTCCGATGGTAGTACCGGAGATCAATGCAGAACATTTTGAAGTGATCAAAGATCAGAAGAAACGTCTCGGTACAACGAGAGGATTCATTGCAGTAAAACCGAACTGTTCGATCCAAAGTTACGCTCCGTGTTTGGCGGCATGGAAAGAATTCGGACCGAAAGAGCTTGTTGTTACAACATATCAGGCAATTTCAGGAGCAGGAAAAACATTCAAAGACTGGCCGGAAATGCTGGGAAATATTATTCCGTTTATCGGAGGAGAAGAAGAGAAAAGCGAGCAGGAGCCGCTTAGAGTTCTCGGAAAAGTGGAAAATGGCGAGATCGTAAAAGCCGAGCTTCCGAAGATCACATGTCAGTGTGTGCGTGTTCCTGTATTAAACGGACATACTGCGGCGGTATTTATCAATTTTGAAAAGAAACCGACAAAAGAACAGCTAATTGAAAAACTGGTAAACTTTAAAGGATTCCCGCAGGAAGCAGAACTGCCGAGCGCGCCGAAGCAGTTTATCCAGTATCTTGAGGAAGAAAATCGTCCGCAGGTAACGGCAGACGTAGATTATGAGCGCGGCATGGGAGTGTCTATCGGACGTCTCAGAGAGGACAGCATGTATGACTTTAAGTTTATCGGACTGTCACATAATACAGTAAGAGGTGCGGCTGGCGGAGCAGTGCTTTGTGCAGAAGCGCTTACGGCAAAAGGATATATCGCAAAGAAATAAAAATGATGTGGCAAAGACCATATTTATGAATGATAAAGGGGGTCTCAAAAATGGGAATGACGATGACGCAGAAGATTTTGGCTGCTCACGCAGGATTGGATACTGTGGAAGCAGGGCAGCTGATCGAAGCGAAACTCGATATCGTGATGGCGAATGATATTACAGGACCGATGGCTTTGCCGATCATCAGACAGATGTCGGATAAAGTATTTGATAAAGATAAGGTTGTGTTTGTACCGGATCATTTTACACCGAATAAAGATATCAAATCAGCGGAAAATTCAAAAGCAATTCGTGAATATGCGAAGGAGCAGGGGCTGAAATGGTATTTTGAACAGGGAAAATCGGGTGTGGAACATGCGATTCTTCCCGAAGCGGGAGTTGTCACCGCAGGTGAGTGTATCATCGGAGCGGATTCACATACATGTACATACGGAGCTTTGGGCGCGTTTTCAACAGGAATGGGAACGACCGATGTGGCAACCGGAATGGCGACAGGAGAAATCTGGTTTAAAGTGCCGTCGGCGATCAAGTTTGTTCTGACGGGAAAGCCGGGGAAATATGTAAGCGGAAAAGATATTATCATTCACATTATCGGCAAGATCGGAGTGGACGGCGCGCTTTATAAATCAATGGAATTTACAGGTGACGGAATTGGAAATCTGTCTATGGATGATCGTTTTACGATGGCGAATATGGCGATTGAGGCCGGTGCGAAAAACGGGATTTTTCCGGTGGATGAAAAGACGGTCGAGTATCTTGACGCTCATTGTGAGAAACCGTATACAGTTTACGAGGCGGACGAGGATGCGGTTTATGACGACGTTGTAGAGATTGATCTGTCAAAGGTGCGTCCGACGGTAGCGTTTCCGCATTTGCCGGGAAACGCAAAGACGATTGATGAGATCGAGGCAGAGGAACAGGTTAAGATCGATCAGGTTGTGATTGGTTCTTGTACGAACGGACGAATGGAAGATATGAGGAAAGCTGCGGCAATACTGAAAGGTCATACGGTACATCCTGATGTGCGTGTGATGGTTGTTCCGGCTACACAGAAGATTTATAAGCAATGTATCAAAGAAGGACTGCTGGATATTTTTGTAGATGCAGGATGTGCTGTAAATACTCCGAGCTGCGGACCGTGTATGGGCGGGCATATGGGAGTTATGGCAGCAGGAGAAAAGTGTGTTTCCACAACGAACCGTAATTTTGTCGGACGCATGGGACATGTTGATTCTCTGATTTATCTGGCATCGCCGGAAGTTGCCGCTGCAAGTGCGATCAAAGGGTATATTGCAAATCCCGAAAAAATAAGCGCTGCAGACGAAGAGGCAGATTCGCGGAATATTCAATGTGCAGAACAGAAAGAAGGAGGAAGATCATGAGAGCGCACGGACATGTTTTTAAATACGGAGACAATGTAGATACAGACGTTATCATTCCGGCAAGATATCTGAATTCCTTTGATGCACAAGAACTTGCCAGCCACGCTATGGCAGATATAGATCCGGATTTTGTAAAAAAAGTACAGTCGGGAGATATTATTGTGGCAAATAAAAATTTCGGATGCGGATCATCCAGAGAACATGCGCCGCTCTGCTTGAAAACGGCAGGAGTAAGCTGCATTATCGCGGAAACGTTCGCAAGAATCTTTTACAGAAATGCAATCAATATCGGTCTTCCGATTATTGAATGTCCGGAAGCGGCACAGGGAATTGAAGCAGGTGACGAAGTTGAGGTTGATTTTGACAGTGGTATGATTTACAATCGTACAAAAGGAACTGAATTTAAAGGTCAGCCCTTCCCGGAATTTATGCAGAAATTGATTGCCGCAGGCGGATTGGTCAACTATACAAACAGTAAAAAGAAATAATATATAAAGTTTTGGCTCTTTTAGCCGAAATTCGGGCAAAAAGAAAAGCGGCAGGCAGTACTGCCGCCTTTTTGCAACGGTTATTATATCTAAAACGAAAGGGAGAATTTAATGGGAAATGAAAAACAAAAGGGAAAGGCTTTTGCGCTTCTGCCTATAGGCGTGTTTTTGGTAATCTTTTTAGGCGCGGGAATCTTGTTTAAGGATTTTTACGCAATGCCGGCAGTAGTTGCATTTCTGATTGCTTTATTTGTTGCGTTTTTGCAGAACCGTAAAGTAAGTTTTCAGAAAAAGATGGAAGTGATCGCAAAAGGACTCGGAGAGGAAAATATTATTACTATGTGTCTTATTTTCCTTTGCGCGGGAGCTTTTTCGGGAGCGGTAACCGCAGCAGGCGGAGTGGACAGTACGGTGAATTTGGGACTCTCTCTTATTCCGCCGCATTTTGCAGTGGCAGGTCTGTTTATTATAGGATGTTTTATTTCAGTGTCGATGGGAACTTCCGTAGGAACAATCACGGCGCTTGCTCCGATTGCGGTCGGAATCAGTAAACAGACAGGGTTTTCTATGGCAATCTGTGTAGCTGCCGTCGTGTGCGGGGCAATGTTCGGCGATAACCTGTCGATGATCTCTGATACGACGATTGCGGCAGTAAAAACGCAGGGATGCGAGATGAAAGATAAGTTTAAGATGAATTTTCTGATCGTACTTCCGGCGGCGATCATTACAGTCGTGTTCTTTTGGTTTGTGACGCGCAATGTAGCGTACGATATTACAGAGAATTTAGACTATAATTTCTGGCAGGTTGTACCGTATCTTGTCGTGCTTATAGGTGCGTTGATCGGAATCAATGTATTTCTCGTGCTGATCGGCGGAACTGTTATTTCACTTATAGCGGGAGTGGCAACGGGAAACATTGTTTTAGCGGATATGTTTACTGTTGTAGGAGATGGCGTTGTATCGATGTATGATATTACTGTAATATCTATTCTTGTAGCATGTATTGTATCGCTTGTGAAGATGAACGGCGGAATCCAGTTTATTCTGGATCAGATCAAAAGCAGGATTCACGGAGCAAAAGGAGCACAGGGAGGAATTGCGCTGCTTTCGTTTTTAGTTGATCTTTGTACGGCAAACAATACGGTAGCGATTGTTATGACAGGCCCGATCGCGAAGGAAATCAGTGATGAGTTTGACGTTGATCCAAGAAGATCGGCATCTCTGCTGGATATGTTTACATCCGTTGGACAGGGGCTGATCCCTTACGGCGCTCAGCTTCTTACGGCTGCGGCTCTTACAGGTCTGACTCCGTTTGATTTTATGCCGTATTTGATCTATCCGATGCTGATGGCAGTATGCGGTATTGTGGCGATCTGCATAAGGCGGGAACGAAAAAGTGCCTGAGTATTCAGGAATATATTTAGTTGAAAATTGTGTTGCAGAAAGAAAAAGAGGTAAAATAATGAATTTATTGTATAAGAGTACAAGAAACTCAGAAAAAACAGTGACGGCATCCGAGGCGATCTTGAAAGGTCTGGCAGATGACGGGGGATTGTTTGTTCCGGAATCTATTCCAAAGCTTGACGTTACGCTTGATGAATTGAAAGGGATGTCTTATCAGGAAACAGCTTATGCTGTGATGAAACAGTTTTTTACGGATTTTACGGAGGAAGAGTTAAAACACTGCATCAACAGTGCGTATGATTCCAAGTTTGATACAGAAGTGATCGCTCCGCTTGTAAAAGTGGGTGACACATATCATTTGGAGTTGTTCCACGGAGCAACGATCGCATTTAAGGATATGGCTTTGTCGATTTTGCCGCATCTTCTTATTACGTCGGCTAAGAAAAATAATGTGAAAAATGAAATTGTAATTTTAACGGCAACATCAGGAGATACGGGAAAGGCGGCTCTTGCAGGTTTTGCGGACGTTCCGGGAACGAGGATCATCGTTTTTTATCCAAAAGGGGGCGTCAGCCGTATTCAGGAGCTTCAGATGGTGACTCAAAAAGGAGAGAACACATCAGTAGTGGCGATCCACGGAAATTTCGATCATGCACAAAGCGGTGTGAAAGCGATTTTTGAAGATAAAAAGCTGGCGGAAGAGTTGGCAGATGCCGGATACCAGTTTTCATCTGCGAACTCTATCAATATCGGACGTCTTGTTCCGCAGGTAGTATATTATGTTTACGCTTATGCAAAACTGCTTGAGAATGAAGAAATCAAAGCGGGAGAAAAGATCAATGTGACGGTTCCGACAGGAAACTTCGGAAACATTCTGGCTGCTTATTATGCGAAACAGATGGGAGTGCCGATTGCAAAGCTGATCTGTGCATCCAATGAGAACAAGGTATTGTTTGACTTCTTCTCCACTGGTACTTATAACCGTAAGAGAGATTTCATCCTTACCAGCTCTCCGTCTATGGACATTCTGATTTCCAGCAACTTGGAGCGTCTGATCTACCGTATTACAGGCGAGAATCCGGATACCTGCGCGCAGCTGATGGAAGCACTGTCAAAAGGCGGCGAGTACACCATTACACCTGAGATGAAAGCACAGCTTGCAGACTTCTACGGCAACTTCTGTACAGAAGAGGAGACAAAGGATGCCATCCGTGAGGTTTATAAGGCCAGTGATTATGTCATTGATACGCATACTGCAGTTGCGGCAGGCGTATATAAGAAATATGTGGCAGATACAAAGGACGATGTTCCGGCAGTGATCGCTTCCACAGCAAGCCCGTACAAATTTACAAGAAGCGTTATGGATGCTATTTCAGAGGGACATGAGAATCTGGATGACTTCGGACTTGCAGACGCCCTGGAGAAGCTCTCTGGCGTAGCAGTGCCGAAAGCTGTCAACGATATCCGTA
>OIWQ01000774.1_pt1 | contig 41028 bp, 34 predicted proteins | sample 1587571 | NCBI WGS metagenome assembly OIWQ01 (sample SAMEA3888910, study PRJEB22519) | human gut metagenome | biome: human gut; feature: human-associated habitat; material: faeces | place: Denmark | collected 2010
GTTGCATCCAGAACCATCATCTTTCAACTTTTTCTTTTCCTATGGGATGGCTGTGAAATTATCATTAAAATTCCAGATATCCCTCTTGACTTTTTCTCCTCTTTGGAGTATAATTAAAACAGCGAGTGAGTCACTCGGTTGCATCCAACATAAAAGGTTATTTCATGCTGATTAAAGAAGTGACACGAGGAGAACTCGTGGAAAAATACATTGTGGAGAGAGTTATCGCCAATCTGAAGCCGGGAGACAAAATCCCTTCCGAACGAGAGCTGGCGACAGAGCTCGGTGTAGCAGTCCACACGGTCAATAAAAGTCTGGCCGCTTTGACAGAACGCGGAGTTCTATACCGGAAAAAAGGACGTGGAACCTTTATCGCCGAATGCAGTCTGCGTGGAAAACGGGTCAGAATCCTGACCCGGTCCATGAGCTTTTATGAACGGAATGCTGTAACGAACTGGTTTAACTTTCAATATGTGCTGGAAGGATTCTCAATGCGCGCTCAGGAACTGGGGATTATTCCAGAAATTTTTCTTCTTGACGATCTGGTTCCGCCAACAGAAGAAACAATGGAAAAGCTCCTTGAACCGGATGTCTGCGGGTATCTCGTTCATATTCATCGAAACCTGGATGTAATCCGGCAATGGACAAAGCTGCTGCAGGAGAACGGAAAAATTATTCTCTGCCGGAGTTATGCGCCGTTTGATTCCTGCAACACGGTTTATGCTGATATGCGTTCAGGAGTCCGAAACGCCGTACAGTATCTGCTGGATTCCGGAAGACGTAAAATTGCATTGTTTGAAGCCGGATGGGAAAACGATGGTTATATTTCCGCTCGGATCAATGGTTATCGCGACGCCCATGAAAATGCGGGAATTGTTCCTGATCCAGCCTTGTTTCGCATCTGCGACAGACTGGATGAGAAAGAGGGGTATCTGGAAATGAAAAAACTGCTGGAAGAAAAGATTGCATTTGATGCTGTTTTCGCCGGAACCGATACCCGGGCATATGGAATTATACGGGCGCTGAAAGAGGCGGGAAAACGGATCCCCGATGATGTCGCGGTCATCGGCACGGATAATCTCAGCGAGGATTTGAATTCAGTCCCTGCACTCTCTTCCGTCGATTATCCGATGCACGCAATCGGGACAACTCTTTGCGATATTTTTGCGGAAATCGTCACAAAACGGGCCGTAGAACCGGTCTGCCGGATGCTGCCATGTAAATTTTTCAAGCGGGAATCATGTTAACCTGAATCCGTGAAATAATTGGTGAAATCGACGATAAAATAGAAGAAAAAGATGTTGAGTCGCACATTTCGCGAGCTTATCGAGAGAGTTTTTCAAGAGGACCTCCTTGTTGGAAGTTTCAGGCAAAATAACATGCCACAAGAAAGGCCTCTTGAACCTTTTGAAATCCGAAAAAAGAGAGGAAATTACTGAATTTGTAGTTTCCTCATTGAAATAGAAGTATTTAACATTGTCATAAAATGAAAATTTTTGACAAAAGCACAAAAAATTAAAGGAGGTTGTAGCCATGAATGCGGAAAGAAAACATGTCGGCATCTGTCTTGCAAAAAGAAGAATAATGAAGTTCACCCTTATAGAGCTCCTTGTGGTAATTGCGATTATCGCAATCCTTGCCGGGATACTTCTGCCTGCGTTGAATTCGGCGCGGGAAAAGGCGCGGACGATTTCCTGCGTGAATGGAATGAAACAGCTTTCTCTCGCCGTTACGGGATATCTGAACAGCAATAACGACATTATTTCCGTAATGACGGAGAGTTGGCAAGCGTATCCCTACGGAAACATTGATTACGTGGGGCATCTCTCGTATGTTCTGGAAGCGGTCGGCGGCGCGAAACCTCTTTCGGAGCCGTTCGGCAGCAACTACAATCCCTACTGCAAGGTGTTCTATTTTGCGGTTCCTTTCGCCAACATATGCGCTTCAGCATACAATAAAACCCGCATGCTGAACCCGACCGATGACAATAAAATCTGCACGAGCCAGTGGTGTTACAGCACGAAGCAGCATGTGGATTTCTTCCGCTATTACGCGATGCGTCTGGGTGACGACGGCGGATGCATCAAGAACGGTTCGATCTACCTGCATCAGCTGAACCGCGTGAAAAGTCCTTCGTCGAAAGCGTTCTGGACTGAGGGAATGGAACAGTTTCAGAAGTCTTTCCTCAGCGACCCGGCGCATACAACAACAGATGGCGCATGGAGTCACCAGAAACGCAACAATGTGCTCTATTTCGACGGACATGTCGGAAACGTCGTTTTCGGTTCCGTGACCTGCAGTCATAGCGCGTATACCGCGGGGTGTGCGGTCTGCCCGTTCTACTATCCGTACAATTAAACCAGGAAAGGATTTGCAGCATGAAAAAACTTTTGACCGCATTTCTTTGCGGAGCGGCAGTTCTGCTCTCGGCGGAAACGCTGAAGGAGTGGAAGTTCGAGGGCGATAAAATTTCCGGACTTTCGTATCCGTCGGAAAAGATCGGCTTCCGGATTTCTCCGGACGTGAAGACTCCGGAAGGCGGCCCCTGCGGCGAATTCACCGTGAAGTCCGCTGGCGACACCAAAGTTCCGTGGAGCACACAGATAAACTTTGCATCTCTGCAGAATATAAAAAGCGGAAGCAAATACCGCTGCTCACTCCGGATTCGCGGAACCGGAAGCGGAACAATCGCTTTCAACTGCATTCAGGCGCGGAGCCCGTGGAAGGAAATCGGAAAAACTCAGCGAGTGTTCAGCCTGCGCGGTGAGTGGCAGACGGTTTCCACGGAATTCACTGCCGCCGTCGATTATGAAGGTCCGCTGCGCACCCCCATGCTGATGGTCGGAAACCTGGCAGAGGGAACAGTTTTTCAGATCGGTCCCATCACTTTCGAACGGATTGACGACGCGCAGAAATAAAAGGAAAGAGTTTGCATATGAAAAAGTTTTTGACCGCATTTCTTTGCGGAGCGGCGGTTCTGCTCTCGGCGGAAACGCTGAAGGAGTGGAAGTTCGAGGGCGATAAGGTTTCCGGACTTTCGTATCCGTCGGAAAAGATCGGCTTCCGGATTTCTCCGGACGTGAAGACTCCGGAAGGTGAGCCCTGCGGAGAATTCACCGTGAAGTCCGCGGGGGATGCCAAAGTCCCGTGGAGCACGCAGATAAATTTCTTTTCCAGACAGAAAATTGCCGCCGGAGCAAAGTATCGCTACACATTTCAGATCCGCAGCGACCGCGATGCGAAAATCTCGGTAAACTGTCTGTTGGCGGAACGCCCGTGGACGACGGTCGGGAAATCGTACCGCGATGTTCTGCTCAACACCGACTGGCAGACGGTCTCAATGGAATTTACCTCCCAGCTGGATCATGAGGGCGCTCTGCGTTCCCCGATGCTGATGGCGGGATCGCTTCCGCAGGGTGCGAAGTTCTGGATGGGACCCGTGAAATTCGAAAAGCTCATGAATTTTCTTCCGCTTGCTCTGAATCCGGAATGGAAAATTTCCTGGACCTCTGACGGGGCGGAAGAGAAAACGGTGAAGATGGAAAACAACACGATTGACTTCACGAAATTTCGCGACAAGTTCGCCGAGAAGACTCCAGTGTATCTGTTCAATGAATTTGAAGCTCCGGCGGACGGCATGATGCAGGTCGGCTGTGCTGCGGACTACTGGTTCGAATTTTCGGTGAACGGCGAAAAAATTTATGATACGCTGGAGACCGGAAACAAGGTTAACACCTATCAGCCGACGGATCATGTGTTCAACTTCCCGGTGAAGAAAGGGAAAAACCGGGTCGTCGTGAAAGTCCTCAGCGGTTCCGCCGGCTGGAAATTCGTCTGCGGCAAGGTCCCGTTCCGCGAAAAGACGAACCGGATTATCCGCATTCAGCGCGGCAAAGAGTGGCGTCCGGTGAAGATGGACAAGGTTTCCTGGGACAAACGCAATCTGCTTTCTCAGCGGGTCGAAATGTTCAACCGCATTCCGGGTTCGGCGCTGGATCTTTCGCAGTATGTCAAAAAATACGACATTGACCGAAACGGTCGTCTGAAGGCGGATGCGTCCGGGGATCTTTACTTTGAAAACGCACCGGGCGAAAAGGTGCGTCTGCGCGGTTTCAACTTTGTTTCGGGTTCGTGGGAAGACCGCTTTTACACCTTTACGAAAGCGGAAATTGAAGAGTTCGCGGAACAGATCCGTCTTGCGGGAATGAACATTCTGCGTTTCCATTTTCTTGACGGCGCGCTTGCCGGAGTCAACGGCTTGCCGAAGCAGGGAAAGGACCGGAAGGATATTGCGGAAATTCACATTCCGCAAAGCGTTGACGAGCTCAAGATCGACTCCGCATTCGCCGAGCGTTATTACTATCTTCTGAAGTGTCTGCGCGAGCGCGGCGTATATGTCATGCTGGATATCTTCACTTCGCGCGGTCTTATGACGGAGGCGGTGAACGCAAAGGATTATCCGCGTTTTCAGATGTTCGACAATCCGGTCTATCAGAAACACTGGAAAACCGCATTTGACTTTCTGCTGAAGAAACCGAATCCGTACACCGGCAAAGCGCTGATTGACGATCCGCAGCTGATCGGCATCACATTCTTCAACGAGCAGGAACATCTGTTCAATCCGAATTCACCAGAAAACAAACGTTTCACGACCGAATGGCGCGAGGTGCGCGGAGCTTCCGCTCCGGAATTCAATTTCACGCTTCTGCGCTCCGATTCTCCGGACGGCGCGGCGGCGCGCGAATTCCTGCGCGGCAAAATCCGGAAGATGAATGAATTTTATCTCGGAGTCGTCCGCGAATCCGGATTCAAAGGCTTTGTGACGAACTGGGATATGTTCATGCGCGGACTCGAAGGCGACGCCCGCGCGGATTTCAATGCGGTTGCGATGCATACCTATCATGCGCATCCGGCGGAGGCGAAACTTTCACCTGCGAACTTCAAACAGCGTCTTTCCTTTGGCGGATGGTGGCGCGGCAGAATGTCGAATGTCGACCAGAACAGCTCCATTACATTAAACAACTATATCGGGCGTGCGGCGGCAACCCGCGTGCTGGGCAAGCCGTTTTTCATGACGGAGTTTTCGCACTGTCCGCAGAACCGTTACATTCAGGAATATCCGGTGATGTGGGCGGCGTTCGCGAGCCTGCAGGACTGGCAGATTCTGACACCCCACATGAACACCGTCGCTCTTTATTACCGTCCGCTGCGCGCGTCGTTTGATGATGCGAACAACCTTTTCGCTCCGATGTGTTCACTTTTCACGGCGTTCGGCTGGCAGCGCGGCGACATCCGGAGCGCGAAGCATTCCGTTTCGCTCAACGTTCCCGAGTCCGTCCTGAAATCTCCCGAATACATCGGCGCCATCGGCAGCGGCTACAACGCGCTCTCCATGCTGACGCGCATCGGTTCGGACTACCGGAACGCGAAGAATCCGGCGGCGACCCTGAACATCGTTCCCAAGGCGTATGTCGGCGCGACGAGCATGGGAATGTATGTCGTGCTCAATGAAGAAAAGGAGAAAAACTTCCGTATTCTCCGCGAACAGGTGGAAAACCTGCGCAGGAACAACATCCTCCCCGCCGGGAACCGGACGAACGTCAACGCCGGAATTTTCGAGAGCGAGACGGGCGAAATCTGCACAAATGTGCAGAAGCACACGCTCACGGTCAATACGCCGCGCTTTCAGTCGGCGGTGCTGAAGAAGAGTGAGCCGGTCGCTCTGAACGATCTTGCGGTGCAGTCGGTCAGCACGCCCGTTTCGATCACCGCGATTTCGCTGGAGAACGATAAATCCATTGCGGAATCGAAACATCTGCTTCTCTGCGTCGCGACGATGATTCTTGCGGAAAACGCGGTCTACTCGGATGAAACATTCTATTCCGAGCTGGACATCGGCGACATGCAGCTGCTGGTGCGTTCCGGTCAGTTCCGTTTCTCTCTGAAGAACGGCGGCAAAGGGCTCCCGTCTGTTTACGCGCTGAATCTCAACGGCTCCCGCGAGCGGAAAATTCCGGTTGAGCTCAAAGACGGAGTTCTGCAGTTCTCGCTTGATACCGGCAAGCTTGAATACGGAACACCTTATTTCGAGGTGGTCTACCCGTGACGCCGTTTTATCCGTCCGTCCGATATCAAAATATCGGACGATGCTGAAAGATCACGGAATCTCCCGGAGCATGTCGGGAAAGGGCGGCTGTCTGACTTCTTTGGCAGGCACAAAAACGGCAATGATGGAGTGTCCCGTCTGGGCGGCGGAAGATCTGCTGATGATTCATACGACGGAGTCCGGCAGGCGCACCATCCGCCTGCGCCGTCCGGCGAAGCTCCGCACGCTTCTCGGCAACTCGGTTCCGGAACGGGAATGCACGGAATTCGAGTATGAGTTTTCCGGTCCGGAAACCATTCTGGTTCAACTTGGCAAGCCGTCGGAATTTGAAGATGATTTCAGATGAGTTATCTGCAACCTAAAACGATGCAAAAGGAGGCTTTTTCAATGAAGCATGCAATTACCATTATGGGCAGCGCAGCGGCGGAGGGAATTCCGTCGCGTTTCTGCAGCTGCGATCTCTGTGCGGAAGCCCGCAAACGCGGAGGAAAAGATCTCCGCATGACCGCCGCCTATTCGTTCAATGACCGCGTCCGCATCGACTACGGTCCCGATTCCTATGCGGAAGAGGTGAAGCTCGGACTCAATGCAGCGACGCTCAAACATCTGTTTTTTACCCACGAACACACCGATCATCTCGATACATTCGCCTTCGAGATGCGGGAGCCGGGTTTCGCTCACAATTTTGTCGTTCCGCTGAACATCTACGGCCGCGCAACGGTTTTGGAGCGGTTGCGCCGGAGCATTCCGGAATCTGCGAACCAGACGCTTGTTCCGCATCTGCTGCGTCTTTTCCAGCCGGTTGAACTCCCGGAGGAGGACATGGTTTTTTATCCGCTGACCGCCAACCATTATCACATTCCGGAAGAGGCGGTTTTCTTTGCGGTCCGCCACGGCGAAGCGTGGATTCTTGTCGCGAACGACACCGGCATTCCGCCGGAAGAGACCTGGCAGTGGTTTGAGCGCATGAAGATTCGTTTCGACGTCGTCATTGCCGACGCCACCTGCGGTTTTCATGATTGCCGGGATCATCACATGGGGGGGAAACACATTCTTGAATTTCACGACCGTCTGGTGAAGCTTGGCGCGGCGGATTCGAAGACCCGTTATGTCATCAATCATTTTTCGCACAACGGCGGAGCTCTTCACGCAGATTTGGAAGCCCGCTTCAATCCGCTTGGCATAGAGGTCGGATTCGACGGAATGGTGATTCCGTACTGAAAAAGCAGGATTTATCGGGGGGGGGAGAGCGGGTGGTCGGGGTTGTTTTTATTGTCCAGAAAAGTTCTCCAGCCTCGAAAAAGTTAGAAACAACCGCAAATTGCTGATCCCCCTCCGTTGTTCGGAAATCATCTCAAAATGACCGCCGGAAAAAACAGAGAATGATTTTGAGGAGGGCATCCGACAAACCGAAAACGGTGCTTTTTTAGATGGGAACCGCCGACCAGATGCAGAGATTCGGTTTCGGACCGGATTTTACCGGATTTTCAATTGAGGAAGGTTCTCTTGGTTTCAAAAGGCATTCTGACAGGATACCGCTCTCTTTCATGCGCGCAAGGAGGCACGCCGGCAATCACAGAAGTTCGTCCGGGATTTTTTTGAACAGTGCCGAGCTCTCAAAGAGTCGGAACGTCCGTCATCTCCGGTTGCGCAAGCCGTCTCTTATGCGTTGAACATTGAAGAAGAACTCAAGAAATTCCTGAAAGATGCCCGGTTAAACATCGACAACAATCCGGCCGAACGGCTCAACCGGGGAATTGCGATCATCCGAAAGAATTGCCTCTTTGCCGGCAGTGAAGCCGGAGGGCAGCGTCTCGCTATCCTATATTCGTTCGCCGCGACATGCAAAGCCAACGGCATCTGCTTTCGCAAGTGGCTCGAAGACATTCTGCCTCGTTTGAATTCCACTCCGGCAGGACAGATTGATTCGCTGATCCCCGGGGCGAAACAACGTAGTCAATGAGCTCGGGCTCGTATTATGAAGAGGGGAATGCCGTCGGGCGGTCATCATAGCCCGACGGCATTCATCTTTTTGGTAAATTCCCACTCAAAAAAATCCCTCTTCCTCCTCACCATGGGGCTCGCTGGGCGCATACGGCCGAAAGTAAGAAAAATGGAAAAAAGCTGTAACCTTTCTTAGATTCCTGCGTTTTCAAAGAAGGCGAAACGAAATGGAGAGTGAAAATGGATCAACGGAAAACAGCGGATTTTGTGGATGAACTGATGATGCGTGCTTTTTCTCTGCCTGCGCCTGAAATGCCGGATTTTGCTTCCATTCCCAGAGAGGAGAGTTCGTTGCTGGAATTAAAGGACGAGGACCTTGATCTGCTTGCCGCCGCAGGTGTTTCCCGCCGTGAAGAATGGCGACGGAAACATGAAAAAGGGGAGCATTGAGGTTGCGTCCGCTTTCTAGAGATCCTTCTCGTTTTCCTGCGCTGCATTTTTCCATGGCCTGTTTCCCTCTCTTTTGATTACGGTTTGATCACAATAATCCAGAAAACAGGCCCTTTTTCAAGTGCCCTCTTTCAAAATGTGCGCAATTTTCCGGACGTTATCTACTTCTCAGAGCCGGCTCAGGCCTGCAATAAACCGGAAATCGGGATATCAATCACCTGAATGCCCGGTTCCAGCCGGATGCAACCGACAGGATCACCAAGGGTATTGAAACAGCGGGCCTGCCGTGGAGTGCCGCACCACTCCACTGTCACACGGGAGCTCCCCGATGCGTTGACCAGCCGGAACGCCTGTCCGGAGTGTAGAGCAACCGGAACAGTCAGGCCGGGCGAGTAAAGTACCGTGATACGGCTCTGGGAATTCTCAGCCGAAACCAGCGGATAATTCCACTGCGGCAATTCGGGTTGAAACTCGCCACGCATCAGGGTGTGGTGGTTTTTACGCCAGAATTTCAGCCAGAACGTCAGCATTCTGCGATGCGTTTCCGGCAGTTGCCCCATCCGAACCGAAATCTGCGGTACACTGAACAGAACATTGAGCAGCTGAGCTGCCGCCTCCTCCGGTGTTTCCTCCGGGCTCCAGCAGACCATATCGGAGTGAACGGGAGCCGAACCGCAGCACAGCCGCATGTCCACCGTACGCAGCCGGTTGGAGATCAGATCATTCGGGCAGTCCCCCGCTCGGAACAGATTGCCGCAGCGGCGCATCGCCGGTCCGAAGTACGGTTGGCGAAATTCAAGCAGTACATCCGGCCGAATGCGATGCAGTTTTTCTATGATTTCCGACAGCAGCCGCTCCACCGCCTCCGGTACGGTCCTGAAGTCGCGTCCGACATAATTCTCCGCAACGGCAGGGTCTTCGCTACCCAGACTGAAGCAGTCGATGAAATCCAGTTTGAAACCGTCGAGCTTCCAATCGCACAACGCTCGTTCGTAGGTTGTGACAAGAAATGCCCGCACTTCCGGGAATCGCGGATCGAGCACCCATGCGCCCAGATCCTCCCGACAATAGAGGAATTTCCCCTGGAATCGCTCGAAATTTCCGCTTTTGATGCCGATGAACGGCACACTGTACCAAAGCAAATAACGCATGCCGAGCGCATGTACCCGTTCGACATGCCTTCTCATCTCCGGAAAACGACGTTTTGCAGGCTTCCAGTCGCCGCAGTACGCATACCCGCCGTTCCCCTCTTCGGTCTGCCAACCGTCGTCGACAATCAGCGTGGTCATCCCGGCAGCGTGTGCCGGGACACACTCGGCTTCTAATTCATGGTCGCAGATATTCTGCTGATAAGCGTACCAGCTCGAAAAGACCGGTTCCCACGCCGTCTCCGGTGTCAGCGGCGGGCGGAACTCCGGCAGCGCCTCATACCATTCGGCCGTTTCCCGCAGAACCTGATGAAACGGGCGTTTTCGTCGGTCGATCCGCATCGCAAAACGGTAATGTTCCAGCGGCGCCTCCGGTTGACAGAAGAAGTTAATCCGGCAACGCAACATGCCGTCACCGCGTATTCCGGCGTTGATTTTCAGCCGCCGCCCTACTTCGGAGAGCGCAAATGTGGCACTGTTCGTACCATCCTCGGCGAAGAAACAGACGGTCGGTTGCAACAGCGCAAGGTCAGTTTCGAACGAGCCGTCCCAATCCGGCGCCAGATATTTTACCGTACGGTCCGCCCCAGGAGTCCAGCGACCAACGGCTCCTCGTCTAGGAAGTAGAAATTCCAGTGTGAATGGTTCTGGTGAACTTTTTCTTCTAGCAGTGAGCACAATGGTGAGATCTGTAATGCCATCCTCGCATTCTTTTTCCCGCCATTTGGGTCCAAGCCAGTTTGTGAAATTTCCGGAAAGAGAAAAAATACTTTGTGAGAAAATCATTTTTATTCTTGTGAAAATGCGACCATGGGAAAATTAAGAGGGTCCTTGTTCTCCCCTAATCCAGGAGCTATCGCCATATAGGATTCCCGTTCTTCGCCATCGTTGTCATTGACCAGCAAATTTATTTGAAATCCATGATATCCTAACTGTTGGAAAAGTCCGATTGCCGATGCCGGCAGCTCAGCTTCATATTGAGTTAGTTTTCTTTGCTCATCCCGACTGGTTTTGAGTTTTATTTCCTTCATAATCTTCTTGGCATCATATCCTCGAGGGGCTTGCCAAATGAATACTTCGGAACGGTTCGGGCCGAGATGAGTCAGACCGATTTCCCAATATTTGTCTTGAGTCGGCAGATTGATTGCCAGTTGCACGTTATCTCCTTTCCAGACAGTAACACCGGTTTCTTTCTGTATATGTATATCGTCCACAACCAGTATTCGTAACTTCAGAGTATCATGCCCCTGCGCTAAAAAAACCTGTGCAGATAAATCTTTGGGCCCGGTCCAAAATTTGTGGGCATTTTCCGGCGCATTGACCAGCAGGTTCCGAATCTGCTCAAACCGATTAAGTTCAAATTGAGGTTTTTCCGGGAAATTTTGTTTCGGTATGGAAATCCGAGTCAATATCGGAAAGGAAAGTTGTTCTTTCCCGATATTGTCTTTTTCCAGCAGCAGTTTCATGGAAACAGGATTGGTCTGACGGGAAAAGAAATCAGGTGAAGCCTGTACTGGTATTTTCAATAGTTTTTTCTCATGAGGCTGCAATGTGAGCTTCTGTGTGGTGATGCCTGTTATACCGTCCGGGAAAATACAGGTCAGCTTAAAATCACTTTTCTGTCCAGTTAAGTTGCTGAGACGAATTTTAAATTCACTCTTTTCGCCGGCCCCTATCAGAAACAGGCCTTTGGGACGGCACACTTCTCCATCGAACTGGATCGCCTCCTGTTGCCCCTCCGGCAAGCGGAGAATTTGAGGCTCCGATTTGAGAGGAACAAACAAAATGTTGTTAGTCACTTGAAGTCTGTGCACGTTTCCTGCCAGATCTATCAGTTCCGCATAGGGAACTTTTACCTTGCTGAACTGTACTATACAAGCATTAGCACCAGAGTTTTCATTCCAAAACGTATAAAGGGAATCCCCTTTTTCTCCTGAAAACCGATACGACCGGATCGTGTTGCGCAACGGGAAAAGACCGAGAAATTTCGCATTCCGGAAATAAGTGGTTATTGTATTGAACGTGAGATAATTCAGTTTTGCCTGCAGAGAATGAGTGACCAGACCGTAGTTGTGTTCGCTGTTTTTCGGATTGTTTCCCGTATTGCGCAAATTGTACCAGGTGAAACCAACTGCGCCGTTTGCCCAGGCGAGAAACAGCTTCTTAAACAGTGTTACCGCCTGGTAATATTCGGTCGTTCCAGTTGCGCTCAATGCAGTCTCATTGGCGTACCAGCGGATATTTTTCCCTTTGAGCTGTTCAACACAATAGGAGACCTGAGGGAAATAATGGCTGTAGTTGCCATGACCGTGCCAGGCGAAAAAGTCAAAATTCCCATCAGCAAGAATCGCCTTGCTCCAAGCGCGATTGTCCTCTCCCATGCCGGCCAGCCCGGCACTGAGAACCTTGGCCGCAGCATCGTTTTTCTTAATTTCAGTATAGCCGATTTTTTGCAACTGAATATATTCTTCAACGCTGAAATTGGCAAAGTATACAAGATCCGGTTCATTCCAGATTTCATACAGCGGGATACGTCCTTTGAAATGGGCCGCCAGCCGCGAAATGAAATCTTTCCAGGCCTTGTAAGTCGGACGACGGCCTGTCCATCTGCGGGAATCTCTGAGCTTACTGTCTGTGGCGATTGCCCAGCGCGGCGTATCTCCTCCCAGAATCAGTTCCGGCATAATGCCATAGTGTTTCAAATTGGAAACTGCCTGTTCCAGCCGGGAGAGATTCCAATCTGCAGCCGATTTCGGTTGAATATACCAGCTCCAGCGACAATTGAAACGACCGACCTGGGCCCCCGCCATACCGGCAATTCTGCACAAGTCGCCTCCTATTTCCATCGGATAATCTAAGAGGTGTATCTGTACCCCGATCAGAAATTCCCCCCGGATCGCTGAATTCGAATATCCAGCAGGAATCATGTAGGCATACCGGTCATTCCCTTGGAGTGTCTGCTCTGTCGTCGTATTTTTTAAATTCCAGTGGATCCGCCAGACTCCTTGAGGCCCGGAAGGGACAGGCAGGACGACTTGTTTTTGTTTGTGAGGTGCGATTGAGATAGTTACGGGAATCGTTGTTTCTTTTTCCCAGGCATCACGAATTTTCACCTTTCCCTGTAAATTGCACAGCTCTTCCCCGTTGTTGGAAAATATCAATCTGGGCAATGAATTTGCAGGAGCGACCGGCAACGACTTCGGCACCAGATCTACTTTAACTTCAGCTGCAAGCGGGCTGATGGTGGCCAACATCAAACTGATGAGGCCGGGCAGAATTGTTTTTTGACGCATTATTTTATCTCCTGATTGACGAGAGGACGAAATTTGACCTCATCGATTCTGAGTGCGGCAGCCGAGGTACGCGGCATACGATGCAAATTAATCTGAATGAGGCGGAACGGCGGTTTTGCCTGTTTCGTTTCTTTCCCCTTCTGTCCCCAGCGGGCAACCCAGATTGTATTGTTGTCCAGCTTTAAGGTATAACTGTCACCTTCCTCTAATTTCACCGTTTCGGTCTGAAAGAATCCATCCTGAGTCCAAACTCGAAGCGCTATCTGACAATCCGTCAAAGCCGTCACAGTAATTTCTGCCGATTCAATTCTGGAGGGAGCGGCAATGGCTGCAGAAACGTAGACGCTTTCTCTGGAAAATTTTCCTGAGAGGATTATTCTGCCATCGTGTTCATCGCGGATTTGAACTGTGGCTCCTGGAAATTCCTCACCGGCTCCCCCCTTCCAGCTGATCTGCGGAGAAGCGTTTTTCTCCGGGGAATCCGCTGCGACAAAGAGTGCGCAAAACAAACATATTATGGGAATTAATTTTTTTTTCATACTATGACCTGTAGAAGTTTCATTCGCTTTGGTTGATTTCTGATTTTTGTCACACCAAGTTCAATAGACCGGACGCTGTCCCCCCTCGGCATTGAAATATTGCATTTCCGCGCGCTTCTCGTCTGCTGTGGCACTGTCGCAAACACTCTCCCAGATGGTCAATACATCGTCTGCCCATTTTGTCTGCGTACTGCTGGAGGCGTGACCGTCGGAATAGCAGATGCTGCCCCGATTTTTATGCCAAAGAGAAAAATTATTTTGTTTCCCGGAATAAGTACTCGTTACGTCCAGTTCTCTTCTGGTATCGAAGAGCAGAGGCGCCACACTTGGTTTTTTGATTCTGGACCATACGACAAGATCTGTGAAAACGGGCGGACTTAGTTTTGTCGGATAACAAAAATTATTCGCCTGCCCCAAGCCGATCGTGCAATGATTGAAATTGTCTTTTGGTATGGCATTGGGGCAAAAAAAGATTTTATCACTTTGAGAAAGCTTATTGATATTCTGGTGGCTTTCCCAATTTTTGATCAGGACAGTCCACGGTTTGTCAATGATCCAGACTCCGAACGCCGGGCCATAATCATTCATATATCCCTGTACCATCATTCCCATCGATTTAAAATTGCTGAGGCATTGCGTTGTCCGCGCCTGCTCCTGCGCCTTGTTCAAAGCAGGTAACAGCATGCCTGCCAGGATCGCAATGATCGATATCACTACTAGTAATTCAATTAATGTAAAATATCTATTCCTTTTCATCCATTCACATCTCCTGTATAATAAGGTTATTATTTTCTGCCGACCGATTCACGGTGAACCAGTCGGGAAAGAATTTTGACTGACTTGACCGGAACCTCCGGAGCGTCAATCCGGGCTAACAACCGCTCTACCAGTTGTGTCGCGATCTCCGGCAAATTGATGTCGAAAGCATCCAATGCCGGGTGAAAATAATCCACGATAAACGAGCTGTCCAGTGCAACCACCGATAGATCGCGCGGCACTTCGATTCCCAGTTTGCCAGCGCAGGAAATCGCCGCCACCGCTTCCGTATCGCTGTGGCAGATCAGGGCATCCGGCAATATCCTGCCGCAATTCCGGTAGAACTGCCCGAAGGCATCCTGCGGACGGCGGCTCCAGCAGGCCAGTTCAAAGATCCATTCCGGCCGCGTCGTCAGACCATTTTTTGAAACCTGTTCCGTAAAAATCCGGTTGCGCTCTTTCATTCCCAATATTCCGATCGTCCGGTGGCCGAATTCCGCCAGATGCCGCAACGCCTCGGCAATCATTTGTTCATAGTCCGGAGAGACACTGTCGTAAAGTCCGCCTCCGTCACCGTAGATTACGGCGGGAATCCTCTCCTCCTGGAACCGGGGCGAAGCGTCCCAGCTGATCACCCCGGCGATATCACGCGAGAACAGCGCCCGGATCGCCTCCGCGTGCATCTCTTCAGGGTCATCTCCCCCCCAGAAAGAGAACAGGCTCGTGAACCCCCGTTTCTTGATTTCCCGCTGCAGCTCAAGAGCGATGTTACCGTAAAAGCTGGTGCCGGACATCGGCATCGCCACGCCGATGATCGAGGACTTCCGCGAGCGCAGTTCGCGTGCCGCCGTATTCGGCCGGTAATTCAGTACCTTGACCGCCTCTGCCACCTTGCGCCGATTCTCCGGCGTGCTGTTGCGGTAGCCGGAATTGCTGAGAATGAAAGCAACCAGGCTTCGGGAAAGTCCGCAGTAGTTCGCCACATCCTTGAGCGTAACCCGCTTCTGTCGTTCCGGCATCGTTACATCCTTGTAATATTCATGTAGATCGTTCTACATTAATTATACTACAACCAGCGCGCGATGTCAAGAGCTGAAGCTGAAAAATTGAGAAATAAAACGGTGAAGCGAGTCAGATACAATTCCGTGCCTCCCCCGGCGTAAGCTCACGGACGTTCCGTAATGCCGGGTCCCCGGCTGGAAAACGGAAAAGACGCCGGAGAGGCTGTTGGGTGTGTTTCAGGGTTCTTTCGCTGGAATGGCTACAAAGGCAGGGACACCGCTTCTTCCTGCCGCAGCGCTCGTCAGAATCGTGCCATTTTTCCATTGGTCTGCGGATGAGGGGCGGCAGACCGTCTGCTTGATCTTGTGGTTGCGCAGATAGGTCCCGAACTGGTTCTTCCCCAGTCCAGCTGACGAACTGACGGCCGCCGTCGGTCAGGATTCCTTTCGGGGGCGTGTAGTCGTTGCACGCCGTTTTCAACAGATCGACGGTATTTTTAACCGTATTATGATGAATAAGATCCATGTAAACTATATGACGCGAATAATCATCCAGGTAGCCTGTGACAAAGTTTTTTTTCGTGGTTCGGCATGCTGAAATACATCCCGTTGGTGTGCCATAGTTCATCGGGAGAACGCCGTTCGAAGAACCGCATCGAAGCGGGAGGACGCCTGGTGTGGGACGTTATCGCCGTTGACGATGATGGGGGCGCCTGCAAAACAGCGCGGACTTCATGAGTTTTTACCGGCAGACCGAGAAAGCGGCGGAAGATCTGAGTGATCCGTTTGACACCATGATCCGGATGTGCGGCTTTGTGTTCGAGAATTTGCGCGCGGACAAACTCCCGGGCTGGATCGGATTTTTCCACTTTCGCAGCACTTTTCTTCGGCGGAGAGGTGAAAGCGCCAGAACCTTTTTCCCGGTATTCGCGGATCCATTTGCCGAGGGGACTTTTCCCGATTCCGAGTTCCCGCGCGATGTCTTTGGCCTGATAACCTTCCTCAAAATAGAGTTTCACAGCCTTGGGCTTGTCGGCCGCCGAATAACGGGTTTCACTCTGATTCGGCCCAGTTTCCGGTGCAGCTTTCATTTCACACCTTCCTCCTTGTTCAGAGAAAAGTGTTACCCGTTTTTACAAACTCTTCAAACCATTTTCCTGTAGCTTAGCATATCCTCTAAAAAACGGTTCTTCGACGGTTCTTGACAGAAGTGAACGTATTTTGAGAAAAACGCCGCGATGAAATGGAAAAAGGCCGACATCGCCCTTATTGTTTCTTGAGCAAAACAGCAATAAGGAGGTTGCGATGTCGGTTAATCTTTACTATACACAGCGGATACGTGGATTTCAACAGCATTCACACACCTGTCCTTCTATGTTAGGTTTTGTCAAGTCGTTTTGTGGTATTTCTGACTTTTTCTTAAAAATTTTTCCTTTCCAAAGCAAATTCCCCCTTACCCATGCACTCATGAGCTGTAAAGCAATCTACTTTTAACGCCAGTCTGTTTTCTGTTCTTTTTGAGAAACTTCATCCCATTCCACACCGGCTACGGGTTAACAATCGTTCCCAACCTTCTATCGACCGCGAAAGTTCCAGACTTTCGACGATAATATGCCTCATGCGAAAACCGTGTGAATTAGAGACCTCAATCTAATGGTGTCGGAGGCTTTCCGCAACCAGGATGTCTGTCGAGTCGTCTCTCTGTTCAAAAGTTCCTTCTTGCAATACCTTTCTTAAAAAATGGCGGTGAATTTCTCAACCTAACAAACGGGCTTTTCCCCAAGGACAAGTACGAGTCGATTCACCATATATCATACCTCAATTGGTTTATTGATAATCGCGCCTTCAATCGCTTCGCCTTTGACGATGTATCGCCATAGCGCCACCATCAGCTGTCGCGCCAATGCCACAATTGCCGTTCGGCGAATCCGCCCCTTTTGTACCAGACGGTCTTGCCATTTTTTTACCAACCAACTTTCCGGTTGCCAGCGATACCACAGCCAAGCGCATTCTATTGCCATTTTTCGTAAACTTTTTCGACCGGCTTTACTGATTCCCTGATCCCGGTTCATCGTTCCACTGGCAAACGGGCACGGTGTCAGTCCGAAAAACGCCGCAAACTGCTTGCCGCTGCCAAAGCGTCGAAAGTCACCGATCTCCCATGGCAAATGGCGTGACAACCGTTCGCCGACTCCTTTGAATTGTTGAAGTTTCATCACCGTTTCCGCTGTATGATCTTCTCCCGCCGATTTGCGGCTATTGTCACGGTCGCGATCCTGATACTGCTGAATGATTTTTTCCCAGTCGGCCAGCTCTTTTTCAAAAAGTTCCAGTTCGGAAATCATATTCGGCAATCGTCGCAACAGCAATTCCGGACATTCATTCCATTCCACCATTTTCGACCACTTCAAAATGGCCTTGCGCCATGCGGCGCTGGTTCGGTGAAAATCCGGTGTCGGCAACGGTGTGCGGTCAATCAGGGCCAGCATTTGCGCATTGACCCGATTGATTGATTCCTTGATCCGGCCAAGTTCGCGTTCCGCATCCCGGCGGCCTTCCTCCGTCAAGGTCGGAATATAAACTTCCGGGATTTCGTCCGAAGGATGAAGTCCGCCAAGAAACTTCGCATCCAACTTATCTGTTTTGATCGTTTTACCGCACATAATCACCTTCAATTTGTTGATCGGAAGAATGTGAACCCCCGCCCCGATTGCCAACATTTTCCGTGCCGGCCAGAATCCGTAGCGACCTGCTTCGTAATACACATCAACCTTTTTCCCGTCTTGAACATGATCCGCCACCAGTTGAAAAAGACGTTCCTCTTTGCTTAATTGCTCTTTGTCCTTCAAGCCATAATAGCTGTTTTTTCCGCTTTCCCAATCTCGGATCGCCGTCGCCCACAGCGTCCCACCCATGTCAATTCCGAAAGTTTCCTGGTTTCCAGTTTGAATTTTTTCACTAATCGTGTTACCTTTTCTCTGCATTTCCATGCCTCCTTTGTCGCTTTGTTGCTGTTATTCAAAGTTACTTGACAAAGGAGTTTTTTTCTACTCCGATTTCCCGTCACCTATACATGGTATCTCACTATACCGGAAGCTCGACGGTTTTTCTATGGACTTTATCACAAAAAACAGGATATTGTCACAAAAGATATTGACTCTTTTTCCCGGGGAAGATATATTGACGGAAAAGACAGGAGAGAAGGATGGATCTGACGAATACACCGTTTTGCAATGTGCGCGATTGGTACCGGGTTCCGGCGGTTTACCCGGCGGAAACGTTTCAATATTCCGGGGTTCACGCGTGTTTTCTGGAGGGGGTGCCTTACCACGGCAGGCCGACCCGCTTCTTCGCCTGGTGGAGTTTGCCGGCGGGAGCCTCGCCTGAAAATCCGGTTCCCGGCATCGTGCTGGTGCACGGCGGCGGAGGAACCGCGTTCGCCGACTGGGTGGAGCTGTGGAACCGGCGCGGCTATGCGGCGATTGCGATGGATACCTGCGGCCATGTGCCGTGCCGGGAGCTGACGGGCTACTGTCAGCGGTGGCCCTCGCATGAACATGCCGGTCCGGCCGGATGGGGACGGATGGAACAGGCGGAACTGCCGCCGGAAGAGCAGTGGCCCTTCCATGCGATTTCCGCAGTGGTTTCGGCCCATTCGTTTCTCCGGTCCCGGCCGGGAGTCGACCCGGAACGGATCGGCGTGACCGGCATCTCCTGGGGCGGCTTCCTCACCTGCATTGCGGCGGGGGTGGATGAGCGGTTCCGTTTCGCCATTTCGGTTTACGGTTGCGGGGCGTTCAACGAATTCTCTTCTCAGCTGAACTACGAGCACCCGGATGCAACGCCGGAATTGCGCGAGCGCTGGTTTTCGCTCTGGGACCCGGTGCGTTACCTGGCCGGCGCCCGGCTGCCGGTGCTCTTTTTCTCCGGAACGAACGATTTTGCCTTCCCGCCGGATGCACTGGAACGCTCCTTCGACGCGGTTCCCGATCCGCGGAAACGGCTTTCGGTCAAGGTGGCTTACCCGCACAACCATACGGATTCCTGGAAGGAGGAGACGATTTTTGACTTCGCCAATGCGTCGTTCGCCGGCCGGGCGCTTCCGGAGCTTTCGGCTCCGTGGCGGGAGGGAAAGTACCTGGTGACCCGGCTCCGTTCCGCGGGCGAAGTGGGTTCGGTCGAATTCAACAGCACCCGGGCCGAGGGGTATTGGAGCGACCGACGCTGGAATACCATCGTGCCGGAACGTCAGGGGGATCTGCTCCGGGCGGAGATTCCGCGCGGGATGACCGCCGCCGGATTCAATCTGTTTGACCGTCAGGGCTGCTGTTGGAGCTCTCCCTTCTGGTTCCGGGAGTGATTTTCCGGGCGCGGGGCGTCTGTTTTGGCCGGGCTGTCCGCCGCTTTCCGCCGCCGATCCGGTGAAAAAAAGAGAAAATATTGCAAGTGCCCGTTGAAATTTTTGCGGATAGAGGTATGCTATAAGAAAGGCAATCGGCAAGGTCATCAGGGAAACAGAACAGCTGCGGAACCCATAGGAACCCATTTCAGGTCAATTTATGGAGCGATTCAGAGAGCTGTACCGGTTTGTCCGGCCGTACCGGGGATTGCTGGGGGTAAGCATCATTTTCCACATGTGCAGCACCGGGCTCGGGCTGCTGATGCCGCTGGTTCTCAAGGTCATCATCGACAAGGCGCTCGGCGGAGCGGATCACAGTCTGCTTTTCGTGCTCCTCGGCGGGGTGGTTCTGCTCTACTGGGTGCGGGCGTTCTTCTTCTACGCGAGCAACTACTTCACCAACTATCCGGTGCAACGGATGCTGTTCGACCTGCGCGTCCAGCTTTTCAAGCATCTGCAGAGCCTTTCGCTGCGCTTCTATCAGGAGTACCGGACCGGGAAACTCATCTCCAACATTCTGACCGACGTGGCGGCGCTGCAGGCGATGATTTCCACGGTGATCGTCGGAATGGCGTCCAACCTCTTCTCGCTGGTTTTCATCAGCATCATGTTGATTGTGCTCAGTCCGAAGCTGTCGCTGATCTGCGTGGTGATGCTGCCGGTGGTCTATTTCGTCTTCTCCAGCTTCCGGCGCTCTCTGCGTCGCCGTTCGATGATGCTGCGCGAACACATGTCGGAGGTGTCCGCCAACCTCGCCGAGGTGATCAACGGCATCAAGGTGGTGAAGTCGTTCGGCAAGGAGCGTACGGAAAACCGGAATTTCATGGAGAAGCTCAAGCCGACCTTCGATATGTCGCTCAACCTTTCGATGCGGAGCATTTCATTGTCGATCGTGATGGACCAGCTGATGGTCTACAGTCTGGTGGCTGTGCTCGGATTCGGCGGTTACATGGTTTCCGAAGGGGAGATGTCGGTGGGGGAACTGGTGGCGTTCTACACCTACATGCAGATGTTCTTCGGGCCGGTGGCGGCTCTGACCAATTTTGCCCCGGCGATCAGCGAGGGCGGCGTCAGTGCGGAACGTCTGCTGAATCTGATGGATGCAGTCCCGGAAATCAAGGAGCGGGAGCACAGCGTCCATCTCCACCACGCGGATGGTTACGTCGTGTTCGACCGGGTGGGCTTCCAGTACGCCGCGAACCGGCCGGTGCTGGACTCTTTTTCGCTGGATATTGAACCGGGGCGGAAGGTGGCGCTGGTCGGTCCCTCCGGCTCGGGGAAGTCGACGGTGGCGAGTCTGCTGATGCGCTTTTTCGACGTCAGCCGGGGGCGGATTCTGCTCGACGGAATCGACATTCGCGATCTTTCGACCGAATCATTGCGCCGTCACATCGGCATTGTGTTGCAGGAATCCTTCCTCTTCAGCGGTACCATTGAGGAAAACATCCGCTACGGCAGACCGGGCGCCAGCTTTGAAGAGGTGGTGGAGGCCGCGAAGATGGCCAATGCCTACGAATTCATCCGCGAGCTGCCCAACGGGTTCCGCACCGAGGTCGGCGAGAACGGCGTCTCCCTCTCCGGCGGGCAGAAGCAGCGGATTGCCATCGCCCGGACCGTGCTTCACAATCCGGCGGTGCTGATCCTCGACGAGGCGACCAGCGCGCTGGATACGATCTCGGAGGCGGTGGTGCAGCAGGCGCTGGACAAACTGATGGAGAACCGCACGACGATCATCATCGCGCACCGGCTTTCGACCGTACGCAACGCCGACTGCATTGTGGTGCTCAAAGACGGCCGGATTGCTCAGATGGGGCGGCATGAACAGCTGCTGCTTCAGGATGGGCCGTACCGCAGTCTCTATGCGATGCAGCTCAAGGAGCAGAAAGAGCATGACTCCCCCAACTACGAGGCCGGCCGGTTCGGGATGGCTTCGGAAGGAGGGAAGGCATGACCGCTCCGGTGCACAAATCGGGATTCCGCTGGACGATGCATATCTTCGCGGTGACTGGATTTTTTCTGGTCTTTCTGGTGATTTGCGGAGTTGTGGCGCTCTTCGTCGTGGAGATCGAGGATGTGATCTATGCGGATGGCCGCATTGTCTCCGAACTGCCGTTCGATGTGATCAGCCATGTGGACGGCAGGGTGATCCGGCTCAATTTCGAGGAGGGGGATGATGTGAAAGAGGGGGATGTGATCGCCGAGGTCGATCCCATGCAGTACGAGGAGGAGTATGTAGCAATCGAGTCGGCAATTCGCGAATACGAGGCCGAGCGCGATGTCAAGGCGGCGGAACTTGCCGCGCTGGAGAGCAATCCTCTGCCGAAAGAGCTCTGGTATGCGGAGACCAACCTGCGGGAAAGTGAAGAGCGGGCCAAGCGCACCGGGGCGCGGCTGAAACGGCTGCAGAAGCTTCGCGAGACCAACGCCATTTCGCAGAAGGAGTTCGAAGACACGGAAATCGAAAACATCAAAACGCTGGCGGAGGTCGCCCGCGCGCGGGAAAATTATGAGAAGGTGAAATCCGGACTCGGCGAAAAGAATGTCGAGAAGGCGCGTCGCGACGTCGCGCTGGTGCAGGCGAAGATCGATGGCCGCCGGGCGGCGTTGAAACTGGCGGAGCGCCATCTGGCCGACTGCCGGATTGTTGCGCCGTCGGATGGCCGTCTGGTCAACATTCCCTGTAAATTCACCATGTATGTGGAGAAGGGGAAGGTGGCGGCGAAGATGTCCTCCGGCAAGGAGATTCATGGAATGGCCTACGTCAACGAAGGGGTGGTCCGCAAGGTTCGCCCCGGGCAGAAGGTGCGCATTTCCAGCGGCGTCTTCAACCGGCTGGAGTTCGGCAGTTTTGAGGGGACGGTGGAGCGGGTGTATGATACGCCGGAACCCGGGCAGAGCACCACTGCCGGCACCAAATATCCGGTGGAAATCCGCATCGAGCCCCGCGGCCGCAAGCTTAAACTGGGTTCCTCGGCGGAATTTGCGATCGTCGCCGGTCGCGAACCTGTCATCTACTCGTTCCTCGGCATGTCCCGCGAAGATTTCCAGCGCCGCCGCGCCGAGCGGGAGGCGATGAAGCGGAAGCAGCAGTGAACTGCGGGTTTTCTGCTGTTCCGGAGAATGCCGCGCCGAAATCCGGTTGATTCCCGTGCCTTTCTACCGATCGGAACGCTTGAAAAGCCTTTCCGGCAAAGTATATTAATTCGATTGTCATCGAAATCGGGAAAGGCAAACGAGAAAATGGATATTTTTGAGGCGATCATGATGGTCTGTTTCGGTGCGAGCTGGCCGGCTTCCATCTGCAAGACGATCAAAGTGAAAAATCCGGTGGGGAAGAGCATCATCTTCCTCTGGCTGGTCGAGATCGGTTATCTCTCCGGAATCATCTACAAAATTTCCAATCCGGACTGGGTGATCGCCCTCTACATTCTCAACGCCCTGATGGTCGGCACCGATCTTGTCCTCACCTGTCGCTACCGCCGGATGCGCGCCCGCGGCGAACTGAAGTAGAGGGCAAAAAAAATCCTCCGCACAAATGCGGGGGATTTTTTTGCGGGTGAAGCGGCACCGCAATCAGCGCCAGGCGGCCTCTTCCCACATGGCGCGGCTGTAGAAGGTGTTGCCGGAAATGGAGACGTTGAAGACCGGCTTGTCCTTGTCCGCCATATGCCAGGAACAGCGGACCGTCGGGAAGAAGCTCAGGATGCTGGAGTACTTGATATCCTTGAACTGCCCCTCTACCTCACAGGTGCCGGAGCGGATGTCCTTGATCTTCTTCATCTGCCAGCTGAGCGTTTCCGAGGCGAGTTCGTCTTCCGTGCCGAACTGGCATTTGGCATCGCTGAATTCATAAAAGTAACTGATTTTGTTGACGGCGGTATCCGGCTCGTTGTCGACATCGGTATTGGGATTGATTTTCCAATACACACCGACGTTTTCCTGCCGGTCGTAAGATTTTTCGTACTGCGTGTCGTCAAGCCGCCGCGAGCTCCACTTTTCCGGCGCGGTGTCCGGCGGATTGCCGTCTTTGGCGCAGTGATAGATGTTGCGGCTGCTCATGTAGGTCGGGAAGAGCCGGGAGATCCACGGCGCCATCCAGTCGCGGTGATCTCCGCGGTACTGGGTCAGCGCCAGACCGAACTGTTTGAGATTGTTGAGACAGGCGGTATCGCGCGCCTTTTCCCGGGAACGGTTGAGAGCCGGCAGCAGAATGCCTGCTAAAATTGCGATAATCGCGATCACGACGAGGAGTTCAATCAGGGTAAAATTTTTTCTCATGTTTCCTGTCCCCCTTCCGGCTGGCCGGTCAGCCCGTGCCGGGTCTTTTCCCAGTAAAACGGTTTGGTGAAAATCTGCCAGAATCCTTTCCACGCCGCCAGCGAAATCATCAGCCAGTAGAGCGGCATGAGCAATGCCGCCGGTATCAGAAAATAATAGTTGCGTTTGATACAGGCGGCAACTCCAATCCCTATAAATATAAAGTTCGCCGCGAACATTATCAAGGAACCTGCGAAAAAAATCTGCGAAAAAATCGACCAGAAGGCGTCTTCGCCCGGACCGGCGTAGACCAGCGGCCATGCCCGCAGGTAGAACGCTCCGAGGGGGATTCCCTGGTAGCCGTCGTCGATGGTGTGCGGCCCGACCACCTGATCGAAGAAGCTCAGCCCGTGCGCGGCGCCGTGCAGCAGAAGACCGGCATAGAGCAGCAGCACCGCCCAGAAGATCAGGTTGGTGAGCATCATCAGCGCGCTGCCGCCGACGGCGAGAAAGCCGCCGAACGCGCCGTACAGCCCCAGACGTTTCACCGTCCGGAAAGGGTTCCGGTAGTGAACCAGGTGAGTCTGAATGAACCCCTTGACCCAGCGTGACCGCTGGCGCATCCAGTTCCACAGCTGCGAGTTGGCCTCTTCGTAGGTGGTGGAGTTCACCAGCCGGGTGCGGTAGCCGCGTTCGTAGATGCGCAGACCCAGGTCGCAGTCTTCGGTGACGTTGAAGGGATCCCAGCCGCCGACCTCCCGCAACCCGGCGGTGCGGAAGTGGTTGGAGGTTCCGCCGAGCGGCAGCGGCAGGCCGAAGAGGCTGTATCCGCTCAGCGTGAGGTCGAAGTAGGTGGAGTACTCCACCGTGAAGAGGCGGGTCAGGAGGTTGTATTTTGCGTTGAAGTAGTTGAGTTTTGCCTGCACGCAGAGCAGTTTCCCGCTTTTGTCGCAGCGGAAGACGGCGACCGCCTTGCGGAGCTGGTCCGGTTCCGGGGCGTCCTCGGCGTCGAAGATGACGCAGAACTCGCCGCGGGCGCGCTCCAGCCCGAAGTTGCAGGCGCGCGGCTTGGTTTTCGGCGGAGCGTCCGGGACGACGATCACTTCGCAGCAGGCGGGAATCCCCGCCTGTTCCAGCGCTTCGCGGGTTTCGCTGTCGTCCGCTTCCAGCAGCAGTTTGATGTCCAGTTTCTCCGGCGGATAGTCGAGCCGCTCCATGTTGCGGACGATTTTTTCTGCAATATTCGCTTCATGATAGAGCGGCAGCAAAATGGTGTAGACCGGCAGCTCCTCCGCCGGGATGGCGGCCGCTTCTTCCGCGCTTACGATCTCTTCGCCGCGCCCGAACCAGGAGAGCAGCGCCGCGCCGCCGCGGAAGAATGCCGCCGCCGCGTACCAGAACATCAGGATTCCGGTGACCAGAAAGATGAAGTAGTCCCAGCGGAATTTGAGCAGCAGCAACAGCAGCAGTGCCGCGGCGAGATAGTAGATCTTCTGGCCCCGCGAAGTTACTTTGACAGCACATCCGCCGGGGTGCTGTTCGATAAATTCACGGGTGAGACGGTCGAGCTGAGTACGATCCTGTTTCATGTCGTTTCCCGGAGTGTCGTTTTATTTACCATACAGCCGGAACGCTCAAATGCAACCGTCCCGGCGGAACGGAACGAATATTTTCTCTCGAAAAAATTTTCCACGGCTGAAAAAATCGGAAGTGTGTGCTATATTATGTGGTTTATCTGTATTCTGAAATGCATCAACAGGAGTCTGTAATAGAAAATGAGTACGCAAGAACCGTTGCCGAGAGCCTATGAACCGGCTCAGGTCGAAGCGAAATGGTTCCCGAAATGGGAAGCCGCCGGGAATTTCCACGGGAAACCGAATCCGGAGAAGAAGCCGTATTCCATCGTCATCCCGCCGCCGAACGTCACCGGCATTCTCACCCTCGGGCACGTGCTCAACAACACGCTTCAGGACATCCTCTGCCGCTACCATCGCATGAAGGGCGAGGAGGTCTGCTGGTTCCCCGGCACCGACCACGCCGGCATCGCCACCGAGGCGCGGGTCGAAAAGTACCTGCGCAAGGAGGAGAACACCGGCCGCGACGAGCTCGGCCGCGAGGAGTTCATCCGCCGCGTCTGGCAGTGGAAGGGGGAGTTCGGCGGCAAGATCATCCGCCAGCTCCGCACGCTGGGTTGCTCCTGCGACTGGGAGCGGGAACGCTTCACGATGGATGAAGGACTTTCCGAAGCGGTCCGCAAGGTTTTCGTCGAACTCTATCACAAAGGCTACATCTACCGCGGTCAGCGGATGATCAACTGGTGCCCGGTCGCCAAGAGCGCGCTCTCCGATGAAGAGGTGATCTACAAGGAGGTGCCCGGCAAGTTCTATCACTTCCGGTATCCGCTTGCCGACGGCTCCGGCTATCTGGTGGTGGCGACCACCCGTCCGGAGACCATGTTCGGCGATACCGCGGTGGCGGTCCACCCGGATGACGAGCGCTACAAGCATCTCATCGGCAAGATGGTGCGTCTGCCGCTCACCGACCGGGAGATTCCGATTATCGCCGATGAACACGCCGACCCGACCAAGGGAACCGGCTGCGTGAAGATCACTCCCGCCCATGACCCGAACGACTTCGAAGTCGGCCGCCGCCACGGGCTGGAAGTGATCAACATCATGAATCCGGATGCTTCGCTCAACGCCCGCTGCGGAGCGCAGTTCGAAGGGCTCGACCGCTTTGAAGCGCGTGACCTCTGCGTCAAACTGCTCGAGGAGCAGGGGCTGGTCGAAAAGATCGAAGACATCCGTCACGCGGTCGGTTACTCCGAACGGGGCGATGTGCCGATCGAGACGCTGGTGAGCTACCAGTGGTTCTGCAACATGAAGGAGCTGGCCAAACCGGCGATCGAAGCGGTGAAGTCCGGCAAAATCAAATTCTACCCCGAGCGGTGGAGCAAGACCTATTTCCACTGGATGGAGAACATTCAGGACTGGTGCATCTCCCGCCAGATCTGGTGGGGGCACCGGATTCCGGCCTGGTACAACGACGAGAACGGCGAGATCTACGTCGGCATGGAGGCGCCCACTGCGCCCGGCAAGTGGCGGCAGGAGGAGGATGTGCTCGACACCTGGTTCAGCAGCTGGCTCTGGCCGTTCTCGATCATGGGCTGGCCGAAGGAGACCGAGGAGCTGAAATATTTCTACCCGACCTGCGACCTGGTGACCGGCCCGGACATCATTTTCTTCTGGGTGGCGCGCATGATCATGGCCGGGTGCGAATTCATGAAGGAGATTCCGTTCCGGAACGTCTACTTCACCAGCATCATCCGTGACGAGCAGGGGCGGAAGCTCTCCAAGTCGCTCGGCAACTCGCCCGATCCGCTCGACGTGATCGCGGAATACGGCGCCGACGCGCTCCGCTTCTCGATCGTCTACATCGCGCCGGTCGGCATGGACATCCGCTACAGCAACGAGAAGTGCGAACTCGGCCGGAACTTCGCCAACAAGCTGTGGAACGCCTGCCGGTTCCGCCAGATGCAGGGGGGAGTCTCCGCCGGGTTCCGGGAGCTGGATCCGGCTGTTCTCGCCTCGCTCTCCTGCGACGAGCGCTGGATGCTTTCGCGGCTTGACGCGGCGATCAGTTCGATTACGACGGCGCTGGCGGAATTCCGTTTCCACTCCGCCGCGCACGAGCTTTACGATCTGGTCTGGTCGAACTTCTGCGACTGGTTCATCGAGGCGGAGAAGGTTCCGATGCGCGCCGGCGGCGCGGAGAAGGAGCGGGCGCTGGCGGTGCTCGACTATGCGCTGTTCCGGATTCTCCGGCTGCTGCACCCCTTCATGCCGTTCATCACCGAAGAGCTGGCGCATCAGATGGGCTTCGTCGCCGACGGGGCTTCGATCATGTACGAGTCGTTCCCGGAGACCGATGCGTGCTGCTCCGCCGATCCGGCCGAACTGGAACGGGTGGACGGGAAGTTCGAACTGGTCCGCGGCGGCCGCTTCCTGAAGGCCTCCTACAACATTCCGGATGGCAAGAAGGTGAAGTTCTACGTCAAGGCGGTCGACGCCGATGCTCTGGCGTTCTTCCGCGAACAGGAGCCGTCGCTCCGGAGCCTGCTCAACGCCGAGGAGATCGAATTTTCGCTTGACGACTTCGACAGTGCCGCCCGCGGTGCGGCGCCTTCGCGGCTCTGCCGGTTCGGCACGATCTACCTGCCGCTGGCCGATCTGATCGACGTAGCCGCTGAGCGGAAGAAGCTGGAAAAACAACAGAAGGAACTGCAGGGCTGGATCGCCGGTTCCCGCGCCAAACTTAGCAACGAACGCTTCCTGGCCAAAGCGCCGGAGCAGGTGGTTGCCGATGCCAGAGCGCACCTCGCCGAGCTGGAGGAAAAGCTTGCCCGGACCGAGGAGATGCTCAACTCCCTGCGGTAAGTCCCGCTTGTGCCAAAAAAATGAGCCGGAGTGCGAATGTGGCGCTCCGGCTCATTTTTTTCTTTGCAACGCGCTCTCAGTTGTCGAAGAGCCAGGTGGAGAGATAGCGTTCTCCCGAATCCGGCAGCAGGACGACGATCCGTTTCCCGGCCCACTCCGGGGTGCGGCTGAGCTTCAGTGCCGCCGCGAGCGCCGCACCGGAGGAGATGCCGATGAGGAGCCCCTCCTCCTTCGCTGACGCGCGGGCGACTTGCCCCGCCTCTTCGGCGGAAATTTTGAAGATGCCGTCGATCACGTCGGTGTCGAGCACTTTCGGCACGAATCCGGCGCCGATGCCCTGCAGTTTGTGCGCGCCGGGAGCCTCGCCGGAGAGCACGGCCGAGGTGTCCGGCTCCACCGCGAAGATCTTGACGGCGGGATTCTTCTCCTTGAGAACTTCTCCGACGCCGGTCAGGGTGCCGCCGGTGCCGACTCCGGCGACGAAGGCGTCGATTTTCCCGTCGGTGTCGCGCAGGATCTCCTGCGCGGTGGTCCGGCGGTGGATGGCGGGATTGGCCGGATTGCCGAACTGCTGCGGAATGAACGAGCCGGGATTGGCCGCATGCAGCTCTTCCGCGCGGTCGATCGCACCCTGCATCCCGGCCGCGCCAGGGGTGAGCACCAGTTCCGCGCCGTAGGCGGCCAGCAGTTTGCGCCGCTCGACGCTCATCGTTTCGGGCATGGTGAGGATCAGCCGGTAGCCTTTGACCGCGGCGGCAAGGGCGAGGCCGATTCCGGTGTTGCCGCTGGTCGGTTCGATGATCAGCGCACCGGGTTTGAGCAGGCCGCGCGCTTCGGCGTCCTCAATCATCGCGAGTCCGACGCGATCCTTGACGCTGCCGCCCGGATTGAAATATTCCACCTTCGCCAGCACGTCGGCTTTGCCGTCGTTGAGGCGGTGAATGCGAAGCAGCGGCGTGCCGCCGATCAGTTCGGTGATGTGGTCGAAGATTCTGCCCATGGTGTCCTCCTCCTGAAATTGCTGATGTAAGTTCTGATCCTTACAATATAGTGCCCGGGAGAAAAAATACAAGCCATCCCGCGTCCGTTCCCGGCGGAAACGGACGCGGAACAGCTTCCGGAATGCCGATGTCAGCCCCGGAGAAGGTGCGGCTCCGGACGCAGCAGTTCCTCCAGCAGCCGGAGTGCGCGCGGCGAAAACTCCGGCGTCTCCTGCTTCTGCCAGCTCCGGCCGCCCAGCCCGCTGATCTCCTCGGAGGCGAGAAGCGGTCTGCCGGGGGAGGGGAGGCGGGTCAGGTAGAGCGCCTGCTCGAACACCGCGTTCCGGTGGCGGGCATTCTCCGGATCGAGCCGGTTTCCGGTCAGCGAAGCGAGATCGGCTTCGGCGGTGACGAGCGCGCCGCGCCGCCGCTCCTCCGGGAGGGCACACCACTCGGCGGAGTCGAGGTGGGTGGCGAAATACCGTTCCGCTTCCGGAAAAAGTTCTTCGATATCCATCGTCATGATTCTCCTCTTAGAAAAAAGGCGGCGCGGAAATGGAGGAATCCGCGCCGCCCCGGGATCAGTTGCCCGCCTTGATGGCGGCCAGCGCCTCACTGCTCGACTGCAGATTGGAGATGCGGCAGATCCGCTGCGCCGCGTTCCGGAAGACGAAGGTGAGTTCGCCGAGCGCCATCCGCTTGATGCCGTCGAACCCCTTCGGGGTGGCGTCGGTATCGGTGATGGCGCGCCCGTTCAGGCTGGAAAGTCCGAAGCCGGCGGGGTCGAGCACCCAGACGTCGGTGTCCGGCACATCCGGATCGGCCATGATGGTCATGCCGCGGCCGTTGATCTCGTTGACCACCACCGCGACGTAGGCGCCGCGCCGGTCGTCGGAACGGAGGATCTGAAGCTGATTCTTGTATTCGCAGGAGAGGACGCGCGCCTGTCCGGGCGAACAGAGAATCTGCGTCGGATCACCACCCGCACCCATGACCGCCTGGGCGGCGTCGTTGACCAGCGTGCTGTCCAGCTTCGTCGTGAGCGCGTCGATCGCGGGCGAATTCGAACGGGTGCCGAAGAAGTAGAGGCCGCCCGCTTCGCCGCGGGTGGTCGCCGTCGCCTCGACCCGGCGGCCGAAGAGGGCGACACGGTTGAGGTCGCGGGCGAGTTCGCCGAGCGCGAAGGCGGTCTGACGGTTGAGCTGGTTGTCCGCCGAACCGAAGACGTTGATCGCCAATGCGGTTCCGGAGAGGATGATGTCCTTGCGGAAGATCTGACAGCAGTTGTATTCGCACGCACCGGTGAGGCCGGTTTCGTCGCCGTCGCCCGGATTGCTCCCCTCCGCGACCGGAGTGGAGACGATGTTGAGCACGTCACCGTCCTCCGGCATCGTCTTTTTGGACCCGTTCGCGGCGACGAGGGTGACGGTGAAGGTGGCGTCGTCGAGCGCGGTCACCCGGAAGAGCGCCGAATCGTTCCGCACCACCAGCAGCGTGCCGATTTTGATTCCGGCAAAGGAGGAGTCGGCGGGCGTGACCACGCCGGCTTCGGTGACGGCGGAGGCGGTGACGCTCCGGCCGGCGATCTGGTCTTCGAGCCACTCATGTTTCTGCTGCGTGGCGTTCTCCACCGGCTTGAAGTTGGAGATGAAGCGCGGTTCATCCTTGATGACGGTCGAAAGAATGTCCGAGAGGTCGCGTTTCTTGTTCTGGAAGCTGTAGCTGTACAACATGTTCAATACTCCTTATTTCTGGTTCAGTGCTGAAGGGATTCGGGGGCGGCGGCGATCATCCGGGCGAGTTCCGCGGCCGGGTCGGAGACGATGGCTTCGCCTGCTGCGGCAACCGGCGGCGTATCGGGCAGCCCGGCGCCGGGTTTGAGTTCCGTCTTGAAGAAGCGGGGCAGTCTGGTGCGCAGCTCCTCCATGAACGCTTCGGTCTGTTCCGGCGAATCCACCTCGAGGGCGCCGCGTTCGCAGAGATATTCGAGGTAGTCGCGGTCGGTGAAGCGATAGTGGTCGGCCAGCTCGTCCACCCGGCGGCGGAAGCGGAGTTCCCGGAGCTCCTTCTGCGCGGCGTCGCGTTCGGCTCCGGTTTCATCGGCGCGTCGGCGCAGTTCGGCAAGTTCGCTTTCAAACTTGCGCCGGAGCTGTTCCGCTTCGGGCAGGGAACGGGTTTCGAGCTCCTCGACCCGGGCGCGGGATTGTTCGAGGTTGCGGGTGAGTTCCCGGTTCCGCTCTTCCAGCGCCCGGTTGGCGTCCCGGGTGCTGCGGAGCGAAACCGGATCGAAGTCGTCGGGGCGCAGACTGCCGAGGAAGGTTCTCTCCTCCTCCTGCAGTGCCTCCCCGGCGGCGGCTTTCCGGATGATCTCGGCAAGATGGATCATCGGTCCTGGTCTCCTTTCCTTTTGGGGTTGTCGGCCGCGCATTCGGCGCGTACAAACTCAAAGGAAAATGTCAACCGGGAACGGAATTTTCAGCAGAAAAAAAGCGGGGTGAGGAGAAATCCACACCCCGCTTGCCAGCCGGCGAATCCGGCCTCTAAAGTTTCGCCAGACGGTGCTCGAGATCATCGAACACCTTGAAGAGGTCGTCGTAATGGAGCGTTGCATATCCGTCCAGCGGCGTGGGCTGAGCGTTGACGATCACGATTCTGCCGCCGCCGCTCCGGGTTGCCAGCGGCAGTGAGGCCGCCGGCTGGACGGTGAGACTGCTGCCGAGCACCAGCAACAGCTCCGCCTCCTCCATGTCGCGGAACGCCTGATCGAGCAGATCGCTGTCGAGCGATTCCCCGTAGAAGACGATGTCCGGCTTGATGACGCCGCCGCAGGGACAGTGCGGCACTTCGCCCGCGAGCACCCGCGGCGCGATTTCGGCGTAACCGAACTCCTTCCGACAACGCAGACAGTGGTGATGGGCCGGACTGCCGTGCAGTTCGTACACCTTCCGGCTGCCCGCCTTCTGATGCAGAAGGTCGATGTTCTGGGTGTAGACGCAGTGCAGCATGCCGTGCGCCTCCAGTCCGGCCAGCGCCCGGTGCACCGCGGCGGGATGAAACTCATCCAGCCGGTAGATGAACTCCTGCGCCCAGCGGTAGAAGAGTCCGGGATCCTCGAGAAAACAGTCGAGCGAGAGAATCTCCTCGACCTGCTTCCCGTGCCACGGCTGAAGGTAGACGCCGTTGGCTCCCCGGAAATCCCGGATTCCGGAGAGCGTGGAGATTCCGGCGCCGGTGAAGGCGATGGTGTTCCGGGACTCCCGGAGCAGTTTCCAGAGTTCGTCGTACATGGGCGGCTCCTTTGCCTCCGTCAGCGGCGGATGGTCGGACCGGGTTTTTTGCGGACCGAATAGCCGAAGTGACCCAGGCATTTGCCCAGTTCATAGTAGTGGCCGTGGGCGTAGCCGAGCAGACCGGCGTCGTCGATGCGGAATTTGCCGCTTTTGTCGATCAGCTCCTCCGCCGCCTGCACCGCGACTACTTCGGCGAGAAAGAGCGTATGGCTGCCGAGGTCGATCGACTGCGCCACTTTGCACTCCAGTACGAGCGGACACTCCGCCAGAACCGGCGCGCACACCTTGTCTCCGGCGACGGCGGTGAGATGCTGTTCGGCGATTTTATCGTGGTCGCGGCCGGAGACCACGCCGCACCAGTCCACCGTCTTCGCCAGCGAAGCCGGTGGAATGTTGACGGTGAAAACCCCCAGCTCACGGATGGCCGGGAAGGAGTGCCGTTCCGGACGGACCGAAATCGACACCATCGGCGGATTGCTGTTCACCGTGCCCGCCCAGGCGATGGTGACCAGATTCCAAGGGTACTTTTCGCCGTCGCCGCTGCCGACCAGAACCACCGACACCGGGGCGAGCTGTGTGCTGCCCGGCCAGACTGTTTTGCGGCTGAAATCCTTTGCTTTCTCCATCTTCACTTTCCCTCCAGCGTTGCTCGTTTGTTTTCCAGCTCCTCCCACCTCTGATAGAGGCGGGCCGCTTCGGCGCGGGCGGCGTCCAGCTCGCGCTGAAGTTCCGCGGAGCGGCTGCCGTATTTTTCAAAAAAGTCGGGGTCGCCGAAACACGCCTCGATTTCGGCGATCTTTTCTTCGGCGGCGGTGACGGCCTCCTCCATCCCCTCGAGTTCGCGGTTCTCCTTGAAGGAGAGCTTCCGGGGCGTGCGCGCCGGGGCAGGGGCGGGGGCGGCGGAAGGTTTGGTTGTCTCCCGGACCGGAGCCGGTTCGGCGGCGGCGCGCCGTTCCCGCCGTTTTTCCAGACTGTAGTCGTAATCTCCGGGGGTGTAGACGATCTTCCCGCCGGGATCGAAGGTGAGGATTCCCGTACAGACCCGGTTGAGAAAGTAGCGGTCATGGCTGACCACGAGAAGACAGCCGCTGTAGGAGAGCAGCGCCTCTTCGAGCAGCCGCAGGCTCGACAGATCCAGGTCGTTGGTCGGTTCGTCGAGGATCAGAAAATTTCCGCCCTGCTTGAGGATCTTCGCCAATGTCAGGCGCGCCCGCTCGCCGCCGGAGAGATATTTGATCTTCGTGTTGATCCGCTCGTCTTCGAAGAGAAACCGCTTGAGGTAGCCCCAGACCGAAATTTTTTCGGTGCCGAGCTGAACGTTCTCCACCCCTTCGCCGATCTCCTCGAGGACGCTTTTTTCCGGATCGAGCACCAGCCGGGACTGGTCGATGTAATTGAACTCCACCGTCGGCGCCGCCACCGCTTCCCCCCGGTCCGGAATGAGGGAACCGGTGATGATCTTGAGCAGTGTGCTCTTGCCGATGCCGTTCGGACCGACCAGACCGATGCGCGAACCGGGTTCGAATTCGAAACTGAAGTCGTCGATGATCTTCCGGCTCCCGAAGGAGAGCGAGACGTTTTTGAGCTCGACCGTCTTGTTGCCGAGCCGGGAGGCCGCCGGAATCAGCAGCTCCATGTCGGAATCCCGGATCGGACCGGAACGGGCGGCGATCTCGTCGAACCGCTTCATTCTGCCGAGATTCCGTTTCAGCCGCGCCTTGGGGGAGCGGCGCACCCATTCGATTTCGGAGCGCAGAAAGCTCCGGCGTTTCTCTTCGGCGATGTCCTCGCGCGTCTCCCGCTCGGCCTTGGCGGCGAGAAAGTCGGCGTAACTGCCCTGATAGCTGTAGAACTTCCCGTGGGAAAGCTCCACGATCCGGGTGGAAATCCGGTCAAGAAAACAGCGGTCGTGGGTGATGAAAAGACAGCTGCCGCGGTAATCGGCGAGGAAGTTTTCGATCCACTCCACCGTGCCGACGTCGAGATGGTTGGTCGGCTCGTCGAGCAGCAGCAGGTCGGGTTCGGCCACGATCGCCCGCGCCAGCGCAACCCGGCGTTGTTCGCCGCCGGAGAGGGTGCCGCAGAGCCGGTCCCGGTCGGAGAGACCGAGTTTTTCCAGCACGAGATCGAGCTTGTTGTCGAGGTTCCAGCCGTCGTGCAGCATCAGCTGATGGTCGATGGCGGCGTGTTCGGGCGAGTTGACCGAAAGGGTTTCAAATTTGTGCTGGAGTTCCCGGAACCAGGCGAGCCCCTCCGCGACATTTTCCGCAATCGAGCGGTTGCCGTCGAGCCGGAACTCCTGCGGAAGGAGCGCCACCCGCAGCTCCCGCGCCCGGGTGATCGAACCGCCGCCGGGAAGCTCCTCGCCGGTGATCAGACGGAACAGCGTGGACTTGCCGCTGCCGTTCCGGCCGACCAGTCCGACCCGCTCCCCGCTGGAAATGGAAAATTCCGTATTGTCGTAAAGTGTCTGCCGCCCGATGGAGAGCGACAGCTCTTCCGCGGCCCAGAGTACATTGTCAGCCATTCTGTTTCCTGCCGGTTTTATGCTGCGCCGCAGCTCAGCTGGCGCAGTGTTTCAGCGCTTCGGTGAGGCTGATGCCCAGCACCTGCCTCGTCCACTCCACGTCTGCGGCGGCGCGGTGGGCGTTCATCGACTTGTCGCTTTCCAGCTGGAAAAAGACCCGCAGGTTCTGCAAGCTGTAGGAGGCCAGCCCCGGATGGGTCTTCTTCACCAGCCGCAGGGAGTCGAGCGTCTTCCCTTTCCAGAGCGGCAGCCCGGTCCGCGCCAGACTCTCCTGCAGAAACCCGAGGTCGAAGAAGGCGTTGTGCGCCACCAGGGTGCTCTCCTCCGCCAGCGTCAGAAACTTTCTGCCCACTTCGGCGAAGCGGGGCGCGCCGGACACCATCTCATCGGTGATATGGTGAACCGACACCGCTTTCGGAGGAATCCGCCGGCCCGGGTTGATCAGCGACTGAAACCGGGTGAGGGATCCATCCCGGTCGACCCGGACCGCCGCAAGTTCGACGATCCGGTCGTTCTCCGGACTCATCCCGGTGGTCTCCACGTCGAAGATCGTGAAGGGACCGAGCTCGTGCCAGATCAATTCGCGTAACCCTCCGGATGCTTGAGCTGCCACTTCCAAGCGGATTCGATGATGTCGTGGGCCGATTCATACTTCGGCTGCCACTTGAGCATCGTGCGCGCCCGATCGCTGCAGGCGATCAGCCGGGCGGGGTCGCCGGGACGGCGCGGGCAGATGTCGTATTTGACCTTGAGGCCGGTCACCTCTTCCGCTGCGTTGATGATCTCCTTGACCGACAGCCCGTTGCCGGTTCCCAGATTGTAGTGGCCGCTCTCCGGCGCGGAGAGCGCCAGCTCGTGCGCCTGGGCGAGGTCGAGAATGTGGATGTAGTCGCGGATGCAGGTCCCGTCCGGCGTATCGTAGTCGTCGCCGAAGAGCATCAGCTTTTCGCGCTTGCCGCGCACGGTCTGAAGGATCAGCGGGATCAGGTGGGTTTCCGGGCGGTGGTCCTCACCGAAGTTCGGGGTGGCGCCCGCGGCGTTGAAGTAGCGCAGCGCGGCGTAGTTCATGCCGTAGATCTGGCTGTACCATTTGAGAACTTTTTCAAAGCAGAGCTTGGATTCGCCGTAGGGGTTGATCGGAACCTGCCGGTCGTTCTCGCGGATCGGAATCGACTCCGGCTGACCGAAGGTGGCCGCGGTGCTCGAGAAGACGAACATCTTCACGCCGCTTTCGACGGCGGCGTCGGCGAGGTTGATGCCGTTGGCGATGTTGTTGCGGAAGTACTTCGAAGGATCCTTCATCGATTCGCCGACCAGAGAGAAGGCGGCAAAGTGCATGACCGCGTCAAATTTCCCTTCGCGGCAGACGCTCTTGATTTTTTCGCGGTCGGAGAGGTTGCCGAGGATGAACTTCGCGCGCGGGTCGACCGCCTGACGGTGACCGGTGAGCAGACCGTCGAAAATGGTGACGTCATAACCGTGATCGAGCAGGTATTCCGAGCAGGCGCTGCCGATGTAACCGGCTCCTCCGGTGACCAGAACTTTCTTCATTTCTCAAGACTCCTGTGGTATGGGTGGTTGGTAAAACTCTTCTTTATTAAAAATACACTCGATCGCCGTTTTTTTCAACGTTCCGAAACAAATCTCCGCCAAATCTCCGGAAATGACGTTTTTTTTGGTTGTTTTGCTTGAAATTCCGGAAAAATGTGATATTTTCTTATACTCATGCTGATCGATGAAAAATCTATTTGATATAGAATCGAAAACGTAAGGAAAAAAGAAAAATGGCTCACACGAAATCCGCTCTCAAGCGTCTGCGCACCAGTCAGCAGGCCAACCTCCGCAACCGCATGCGCAACAGCGAACTCAAAACCATCGAGAAGAAGCTGCGCGCCGCCGTCGCCGCCGGAGAGACTGCGACCGCCGCCGAGCTGGCCAAGAAGTTCTCCAGCCGTCTGGACAAGGCCGCCAAGGTCGGAACCATCCATCCGAACCGCGTCGCCAACAAGAAGTCCCAGGCCGACAAGCTGATGAATTCGCTCGCGAAGTAATCTGCCCGGCAGGTCAGAAACGGCGTCTTCCCGGAGTGGCGGACGCCGTTTTGCATTTTTTGATTCCTCTTTTCCCCGGATTCCCGGAAGATGATGTACAAAGTTTTTGTCTCGATTCTCGAGACGTTTCTGGTCTTCGGATTCGGAGCGCTCGCCTGGCGGCTTCGAATGATCAAATCCACGGATCTCGGCCGGCTCTCCCGGTTGACGCTCGATCTCTTCTTCCCGCTGCTGACCTTTTCGACGATCACCCGCAATTTCGACCCGTCGAATCTTTCCGAACTCTGGCTTATGCCGGTGCTCGGCATTGCGATCATGCTGGTCGGCGCGGTGATCGGTCACTATCTCAAGCGGTTTCTGCGCGACAAAACGCCCGCCCGGCTCGGCACCTTTCACCACATCTGCGCCATCAACAACTACGTGTTTCTGCCGATCATCATTCTGCAGAACGTCTGGGGGGAGCGCCACGTCGCGCTGCTTCTGCTGATGAACGTCGGTTCGACCATCGGCTTCTGGACGATCGGCGTGATGACTTTCACCGGCGGAGGTACGCTCGGGAAGGCGTTGCGGAGCATCTTTTCGATCAACGTGGCGGCGGTTGTGGCGGCTCTGCTGGTCTGCTTTCTCGGCATTCCGATTCCGGAACCGCTGGCCTATTCGATCCGCTACCTCGGCGATATCACGGTTCCCTTCATGCTGGTGGTGATCGGCGTGGCGCTGGTCCACTGCTTTCAGGGGATGCTCAAAGGGTGGTTCGACATGCTCTATCTGTCGCTGGTGCGGCTGGTGGTCATTCCGGTGGTGGTTCTGCTCCTGCTCCAGCTTCTGCCTCTGCCGCAGGACATCCGGGAAACCACTGCGGTCGTGGCGCTGATGCCGGCGGCATCCAGTTCGGTGCTGGTGGCGAAGCAGTACGGCGGCGACCACGGCTTCGCGGGGCAGGCGATTATCGTGACGACGATTCTTTCACTGCTGACGATCCCGCTGCTGATGAAAATTTTTCTCTGAATGTTGCCGGAATGAAGAGAGGGAGTGCGGCGGATTGCCACACTCCCTCTGCTGTTTTTATGCGGAATTTCAGGACAGCGAATCGGTCAGTTTCCGCATGGCATCGTACTGCTCTTCGATCGACTGCACCAGTTTGAGCTGGGTGCGGCAGCGGTCGAGATTGTGTTCCGGCCGTCTGGTCTTGAAGTAGACGTCGCCCTCCAGATAATCCGTGAGGAACCGGATGCCGATCTCCAGCGTGATCAGTTTGCCGGAGAAGGGGAGGAGGGATTTCTCCAGCGGATTGAGGAAACTGCCCGCGCCGGCGAGATAACCGCGCAGCAGCGCCTCGAACATGGGGAAGCGCATGGTCACCAGATCGAGATTGGTCTCATCCTCAGCCGCCGGACTGGTGCCGGTCCGCACCATGTCGCCGAAATCGTAGTGCGGCAGTCCCGGCATGATCGTATCGAGGTCGATGACACAGCAGCCGGTTCCGGTGAGGTCGTCGATCAGGACGTTGTTGAGCTTGGTGTCGTTGTGGGTGGTCCGTTCGGTCAGTTCGCCGGCGGCCTGGAGGTCGATCAGCCGGCTGGTTTCATCGCGGCGGGCGAGGATGAAATCCAGCTCCGGGGCGACCTGCTTGAGCCGTCCGGCGCGATCTTCCTTCACCGCCTGTTCCAGCGCGGCCAGCCGGGAGGGCGTGTTGTGGAAGTTCGGGATCGTCTCGTGAAGTCTGCCGTCGAGATCGGCGAGATCCGCCTGGAATCTGCCGAATGCGGCCGCCGCCTGATAGGCCTGATCGGTGGTTTCGAGGATATCGTAGGTGCGGGCGTTTTCGACGAAGACGTAACAGCGGAAGAAGTTGCCCGCCGCGTCGCGGACAAACGGTTTGCCGTCACGCGCCGGAACTACTTCGAGTGTCCGGTGGCGGGTTTCCGGGTGGAGCTTCCGTTCCTCCCGGATTTTCCGGCCGATGTGGCCGGTCACGCGAACGAAGTTTTCCATCAGCTCTTCCGGTTTGCGGAAGACGTTGGTGTTGACCCGCTGGAGGATGTAATGCACGATGGTGCCGCCCTGATCTAAGGTCACCTGAAAGGTGTCATTGATATGCCCGGTGCCGTACGGAACTCCGATCAGGTATTCGCCGTAGACGGAAAATTGCGACATCACATTGTTTAAATCATATTTCATGGTTCTCTCCCTGCGCGGTGGAGGGGAGGGGGCAAAACGAGGGACAGCACACTCCCCTGGCACATTGTTTCTTACAATATAATGCCGGAAAACGGATTTATAAATGGAAAATTTTGCAACAGGTATGGACTTTTATGCAGTAAGAAGATATAGTAGAGAAAGCGATTTGAAGCGAGGTCGATGATGAGCATGACGCCGTTTGAACTTTTTCTCAGCGACGAAGTCCAGTCGCTGCTGGATCATTTTGCAGCGATACTGGATATCCGGGTCACGTTTTTTTCCGCGGACGGGCGGACGCTGCGCCGCGGCCGTCAGATGCGCAACAGCGATTATTGCCGGATGGTTCAGCGCGAGCTCGGGACACTGCGGCAGTGCGTCTCTCTCGACTCCGACAAGCAGCAGGAGGCGGTCCGGCAGCGGGGAATCATCGATTACCAGTGTCACGCCGGTCTGCGGGAAGCGATTGCGCCGGTTTTCATCCATGACCAGCTGGCCGGATTTCTGATGATCGGTCAGTTCCGGATCAACGACGCGCCGCCGGAATGCATGCTCGAGCGGTGCAGCAGCGAGGAGCAGCGCCGGAAGCTGGAGCAGGCGTTCCGGGAACTGCCGCGCATTTCCGCGGAAAAACTGGAAAATGTGCTGGGACTCTTCAAGATGCTGATCGATTACATCGTGGTGCGGGAACTCGCCGTCCTGCAAGGGGACCGGTTGCGCAACGATATCGACCAGTATCTGGAGCGTCACTGTACCGAGCCGATCCGGCTGCCGGAGATGGCGAAGAAGCTGGGGCGGAGTGTTTCGACGATCTCGCAGTTTCTGCGCCGCAACTACCGGACAAGTTTCAAGGAGCTGTTGACCGAACGCCGCCTGGCGAAGGCGGAAGCGTACTGGATGGCCAATCCGGATGCGACAGTCGGGGAGACCGCTTTTGCGGCCGGATTCAGCGATCCATTTTATTTTTCGCGGGTATTCAAGCGCCACAAAGGGATGCCGCCGGGGGAGTTCCGGGCCCGTTTGCGGCGGCATGTGATCCGTTAAATCAGAACATTTCGCGCGGCTTGAATTTGGAAGATTTTCCGAAGAGCCGGAACACGGGGCTTCCGAGGGCGCGGTTGTACGCGGCGGCCCGGCTGCGGTACTGATGGAGATTTTCCTGGAGGAGTGAACCGCACTCATCGAAATCGCGCCGGATGAGTTCATCGGTTTCGGAGAGGGTTTCGATGCGGTCGGCGAGTTCGGCGTCGAATTTGAGCTGGCGGGAGATTTCCTTCTCCTCTTCGAGACCGTCGGAAGAGGCGCCGAGGGAGGCGGCCAGTTCGCGGCGGCGTTTGAGCAGCGCTTCGATCTGCCAGCGGATGCGGTCGACCTGATTGCGCAATGTGATCATGGTGTTGAAGAGGAAGATGAAGAGGAGAACGATTCCGACCAGGAACAATTCAAGAACGAACATGGTGCCTCGTTGCAGTTGGTGAATTCAGATTGTAAAACGATAGTTTTTCCATTATTTTCGGATGTTATGTCATAAACTATACCCGTCCGAGGTGAAATTTTCAATTTTTTTTTGAAAAAAGACTTTAAATTCCGAAAAAAATGGCTATATTTATAAAACGTCGCCAATGTAGCTCAGTCGGTAGAGCAATTCACTCGTAATGAATAGGTCATCGGTT
>OIWQ01000803.1_pt1 | contig 40321 bp, 49 predicted proteins | sample 1587571 | NCBI WGS metagenome assembly OIWQ01 (sample SAMEA3888910, study PRJEB22519) | human gut metagenome | biome: human gut; feature: human-associated habitat; material: faeces | place: Denmark | collected 2010
TTCGCCGATGTGTTTCGTCAGTAGAAGACCGAGACGGTTATTCACCTTTGCCGTAAATGATTTGAAAACAGACCACAATTCAAGCCGAAATACGTTCTTCTCCGTCACGAAAAACGGAAGGCAATCAGCGGCAAAACGAATATCTTCATCGGAAACAACAACTCCGTCCTTGAGGTTGGAAAGCGACTTGAATGTGCGAATTACAACCGGAAGAGATGCGTTTTTTACAAAATCATCGACGGCAGCCAGATCAATTTTCTCCTGCGCGGCAGAGGCAGAAGAGGCAACGCCGGGCAGGTCGATGATATTCAGCTCGTAGGCCAGACGAATCATATGCTTGCAGGGCTTATGATTGATTGCAAAATCAGTGCAGGAGCAGGAATCAAGCGAACAGGTGTAGGTGGAAGAACCTTTTGAAGCGGGAAAGACGCCCGTTTTTGCATCAAAATCAACGCTTATCGGCGTGAGTTTCGCTTCACAGGCTCGTTTTACATTGCTTTCTTTCCAGAAGTACAGTGCAGAATCCATAATGATTTCTCCTTTGCTTTTGTTGTTCAAGCACGCTTGCAATGCGGGATAACTAATGAATCATCAACATAAGTGTCACAAAACGGGAGGAAGCATGGAAAAGAAGAAAAAGGCGAAGCCGATGACGGAAAGAGAGAAAAAGGAACGCGCGGAAATTCGGAAGGACTTGCGCGAGCGGGGAATTTTGCCGCCGAAGAAAAAGCCGCTGAACCGCAAAGTGTTTGTGGAACGGGCAAAAGAAGCCATCAAAAATCAGGATGGTTACGCTTTGAACCTGTACCTGCACTGGGCACTGCTGGAAATGCTGGAAAAACAGGATTACAGCAGACCGGGGGCAATCGTGTACAGCCAAGAAGCGGTTGGAGCGGCGAAAGTTGTGCTGCTGGCGGTCAGACGCATGGAGTTCGAGGAGGAGAAAGCCGGACAGCGCTTCACAAACGGAGAGCTGTACGAGGCAATCAAAGATATCTACGAGGCATAAAGCCCAAGGTCAGGTTATCGTCTGCCTGTGTTCTGCTACAGGCAGCGGCAAAGGAAGAACTACATTGGAATCGAGATACAGGAGGTTCAACATGAATGATTTTGAAAAGAAAGTCCTCACATTCTACACGATGATTGCGAATGCCTACCGCGAGCCGGAGGACATGGAACAGGCTGTCGAAAAGCTGGTACTTTGCAAGGGACAAGATCTAAGCGACGACATTGCCGCAATGCTCTCTGCGATGATGATTTTCGTCGATAAGCTCGTTCCGAACATCACGGAGGACATGGATCTCATAGGTTTTACACACTTCCTGAATCGCGTTGCTATTCAGCATTGCTTCGACAAGTCAGACGAGGAGGAGTGAGTGCACCTCCAAAGTCAATGCCGTGCCGGATCATCGGAACGGCCAACGAGATAGTCGAGGGAAACGTCATAGAAATCAGCGAGGGCGATGAGACTGTCAAACCCCGGCTTCTTTGAGCCGGATTCATAGCACTGATAGTTCCGCTCTGTGATTTCGATTGCGGCAGCAACGTCTTTTTGCGTAAATCCTCTTGCTTTCCTAATTTGCTTGAGGTGTTCGCTAAATTCTGTCATACAGATTCCTCCAGGATTTTATGAAAATGAGTTGACACGAACCAAAGGACGTGCTAATATACTTACATGCACGAACTAAAGGACGTGCAAATTTAGGAAGAGAGGGGCAATGAGAAATACGAGATTGCAGTCCAAGCGTGAATCGTTGGGGCTGACGCAGGCTAAGGTCGCGAGCCTTGCTAAGATTACAGAGAGAGCCTATCAGTTTTATGAAGCTGGTCAGAAAACGCCAAGCGTCGTAGTTGCTATCCGCATTGCGAACGCGCTGGGGGTAGAGAACTTGAGGGAGTTGTTCGGAGCGAATGATGAGATGGTTCAGCGTCGTTCGGGCGTGTCGGATAGTCCGACCAAGTAATCAAGGGAAACGTCAAAGTAATCGGCGAGGGCGATGAGAACATCAAAGGCGGGCTTTCGTCTACCATTTTCGTAGTTTTGAAGTCCAACTTCACTGATACCGATTCCATCAGCGACTTGCTTTTGCGTGAAACCCTTAGAACGGCGGATGTTGGTCAGGCGAGTTTGAAAGTCCATGAGAATACCTCCTAAAATGGTATTGACACAAACAAACGTTAGTGCTATTATGAAGGCGCAGCACAAACGAATGTTAGTACTGAAAGGAGCAAGGAGTGGTGAAAAACATCAGACTGATAGAGAAGCGAAAGAACTCTGGTCTGACGCAAGTGCAAGTCGCGAAACAGATTGGCGTGTCGGAAGTATGTTACCAGTGCTATGAATCGGGAAAGAGGACTCCCCGCGTGGACACGGCGATAAAGATCGCCGACGCGCTGGGCGTGAAAGATTTGAGAGAGCTGTTCGCGGATCAGGCGGAGTTATCGCCGCACGGGATCATCTGAACGGCCAACGAGGTAGTCGAGGGAAACGTCGTAGAAGTCGGCAAGGGCGATTAGAACGAGCGCGGACGGAACAACTTTTCCGTATTCGTAGCGTTGATAGCCTTGTTCGGGAATGTTGAGACCATCTGCCACTTGCTTTTGAGTAAAACCATGTTCGAGGCGAATCTTTTTGAATTGAGCATTAAGAGAATCCATTGGGCAAACCTCCAAAGTCAATGCCGTGCCGGATCATCGGAACGACCAACGAGGTAGTCGAGGGAAACGTCAAAGTAATCGGCGAGGCGCAAAAGCACGGAAAGTGTCGGCTCTTTTTGCCCCTTTTCATAATATTGATACGCGCGAAGAGATAAACCGACAGACGAAGCGATGTCTTTTTGTAGCAGCTTTCGCTCATTCTTTAGCTGGATAATCCGATCTGAAAACGACATGACAAGACCTCCAAAGTCAATGCCGAGCCGGATCATCGGAACGGCCAACGAGGTAGTCGAGGGAAACGTCGTAGAAGTCGGCAAGAGCGATCATGACGGAAATTGTCGGAACGACTTTCCCGTATTCATAGGACTGAAAAACTCGCTCGGCAACGCCGCAAGCCTCAGCAGCCTTTTTCTGAGTTATTCCCTTGAATTTGCGAAAGCGTTTAAGCGCGTCAGAAAGTGGCATGTCAATACCTCCAAATAAAACAGTATTGACACGCTAAAAATATCGTGCTAAAATAACAACAAACACGATAAATATAGCGTGTTAAAACAGGAAGAAGGGAGAAATGAAAAACGTGAAACTACAAGCAGCCCGCGAAGCGTCCGGCAAGACGCAAGCGCAGGTTGCGCAGGAAACAGGGGTAGCCGTTAGGCTGTATCAGTCGTATGAATACGGCGCGTGTGAACCCACAGTCCGAACGGCAATTCGGATCGCGGACGCGCTGCACGTCAAGGATTTGCGACAGATATTCGACACAAACGAATAATCAATTCATTTTAGCATGACGAAATTTATTGCGCAATAGCGGAATAAAGGAAAGCGTGAATAACCGTGGGAATGAACCTATGTCCGGCGGCGCTGGCGCGCACCCCTTGAGCGGATAGCTGCGCAAAAGGGAAGGAACGGGTCGGAACCGTTTCCGGGAAACAGCAGGAACCATCAGGCTCCCAAGAAAGGAGGAAAAGCAGGGGCGGAAAACAGTTGTTAGGGCAAATCATACAAAGCACACAAGCACAAATAGCTTCCCCTTTGTTGGCAGCGAAGGGGGAACATGCGGACGAGGCTCGGCGGAGAGCCGGAGAAAGAGGTTCAAGCCCTCGCGTCCGCCAGTTATGGGAGAAGCGAAACGCCCACGCTTGAAGGGGCAGGGCGGCACAAGCCGGAATCGGACGCCGGATTGAGGCAAGCGAAGTCGGGGCAGCGCCGACGTCTCCCACGCACAGGTTTCTGGGAATCTCCACCTAGAATGGCGCTATAAGCGCCGCCGCGTCTCATTCTCCTTTCGGGCGCGGTGAGTGCCTGCGCAAAGCCGCAATCCGGCGTTGCGTTTAAGGCGCTCTATTTTATGCGGCAGTAGCTCAGACAGAGCGCCGGGGTTCACCCCGGAGGCTACGGGATCACAGCCCGTCTGCCGCACCACGGCAATAATGGAAAAGGGAGGACAAACAGCATGGGCAAAATGACGACGAGGCGACGCCATGATGAGTGAGGGCGAAGCGCTGCGGCATGCAATCCGGCAGAAATGCTTGTATTGCTGCGGCGGCTCAATCAAAGTGGCGGCGGGATGCACAAGCGAGGATTGCCCGCTATGGCCGTATAGGCCGCAATTCGCGCCAAGGAAACCCAAGAACAAGGGAATCGTACAGATTTCGATGCACATGGTTCTTGAAATGCAAGGAGGAGAACGATGCGAACGGCTAAACAAACGGCAAGGATATTCGGGCTGAGCGCTGTTCAGGTGAAAATCTGCGCGAATTGCGGAAAGCAATTCCCGATTGTCAGTCCCGACTACGCCTATAAAATCGAAAGGCGGCAGGGAGGCAAATACTATTCGTGGTTTTGCAGCTATGCGTGTATGCGGATGATTCAAAAGCCGCTGGAGGCGAAACGAAAAGAGCAATTCGAGGCAAAGGTCAAGAAGGATATTCTTGTCAGTCTCGAAGAAAGCGAGAAGCACAGCCAGAGGATGCTTGCCGCGTATCACGCCAAGAAGGCGGCCAAGGCGCGCCAGAAAGAAGACGGCGGCCAGAAGCCGGTAGCCTGCACCCCGCCGAAAAAGGAAACTTCGGAAACGAAGCTGACGGCCAAGGAGCGCGAAACCATCGAGGGAATGGTGAACAGGATGCGCAAGGCCGACGAAGAGCGAAAGAAGAAGCGAAAGGGAAGCAAGAAGCAATGTCAGGAAGAGAACTCATAATGACCGGGATTCTGGCACTGGCGCTGGCGGTTGTCGTTGCGCTGAGGACGGCGGCAAGATGACGCTGGGCAGTCTGTTTGACGGAAGCGGCACTTGTCCGCTGGCGGCGGCGATGTGCGGGATTACGCCGGTATGGGCAAGCGAGATCGAGCCATACCCCATCCGCGTAACGCAGAAAAACTTTCCCAGAATGAAACATCTCGGTGACATCACGCAGATCAACGGCGCGGAGATCGAGCCGGTGGATATCGTCACCTTTGGAAGCCCCTGTCAGGATTTGAGCGAGGCAGGGGCGCAGAAGGGGCTTGTGGATGGCAAGCGAAGCCGCCTGTTTTTTGATGCTCTAAGAATCATATGCGAGATGCGGGAGGCCACGAATGGAAAATACCCAAGATATGCCGTCTGGGAAAACGTGCCGGGAGCGTTTTCTAGCAATAAGGGAAGAGACTTCCTCGAAGTGCTGCGAGCGTTCGTCCGCGCCGCGGGCGGAAACGGAGCTGATGTGCCTGCGCCTGCACGAGGGGGCAAGTCAGACAAGCTTGTTTGGCGACACGCCGGGTGCATCATGGGAGACGGTTTCTCGGTTGCCTGGCGCGTGCTGGACGCCAAATACTGGGGAGTGCCCCAAAGACGCAAAAGAATCTTCCTTGTCTGCGATTTTGCAGGCGGACGCGCCGGAGAAATACTCTTTAAGCGCGAAGGCCTGTTTAGGGATTTTAAAGCGGGCGGAGAAGCGCGGCAAGAAGATTCCGGCGCTGCTGTGGGAAGCGCTGGTGGAGACTGTCGAGCGTTCCATCTGCAACAAGACCCAATCTCCGGAAGAGTAAGCCCCTGTATCGGCGCGCAGCGTCAGGCGACGGTCGGCGTGGTTTATGACATCACGGGCGCAAAAAGCAACAGCATGAAAAGCCCGATGCCGGACAGCTGCTTTCGAGAGCGGGAAGTGTTGCGGACGCTCGACACGTTCAGCGGTTCGCCGGAGTGCAACCAGGGCGGGAACGGGGTGGTTTACGCGGCGGACTGCCGAAACATGAGGCTGACCGAGGAAGTCAGCGGAACGTTACAGGCCAAAGAAAACGGCGGGTACAGTTTGAACTATCAGAACCCGGTGGTCTATGACGCGAGGGGAAACGGCGACGGCAGGATTGTGCCGACGCTGACCGGCGACCACGAAAGCCGGGTGACGGATTATACGGCGCTGTGCGTCGGCAACGGCCAGCTCAGCCAAATTTACATGACCGATACGGCGGGGACGCTGAACTGCATGCACGACCAGCAGGTGGTACTCATCGCGAACGAGCCTGTCTGCGCGTTTATGGGCGGGCAGGGCGCGAAGGCGGGCGGAATCGGCTACTCGGAAACGGTATCGCCGACGCTCAAAGCCGCTCCAAGCGGGAACAACACGGTGCCCGACATTGCCTATTGGTTAAAAAAGGCGCGGCGCTACTTTGTCAGGAGGTTTACGCCGCTTGAGTGTTGCCGACTGCAAGGCTTCCCGGATTGGTGGGAGGACGGCGTAGACGGAAGCGACAGCGCGAGATACAAGATGTGGGGGAACGGCATGGCGCTGCCATGTGTGCTGTATGTGATGGAGGGATTCGTTGCAGAAGAATAACTGCTTATTTTCAAGCGTATCCGTCGAGTGGGCAACGCCGCAGGCTCTTTTTGACGAGCTGGATGCGGAGTTCCATTTCGATCTTGATCCATGCTGCACACACGAGAACGCAAAATGCGCGGAACACTTCACCAAGGCAGAGGATGGTCTTTCCCAAAATTGGGGGGGTAAAAGGGTGTTTTGCAATCCGCCCTACGGGAGAGAGTTGCCGAAGTGGATCAAGAAAGCGCACGACGAGGCCGAGAAAGGCGCGCTTGTGGTGATGCTTATTCCCGCGAGAACGGACACGCGGGCTTTCCACGACTACATATACCATCAGGCAGAAATCCGGTTTTTGAGAGGACGGATTCGGTTTGTCGGTTCAAAATGGAATGCGCCTTTCCCGTCTATGGTGGTTATTTTCGAGGGAAAAACAAATAGGGGCAGATAGACAAACGAGCGAAAGTTAAGGTAAATAAGATGAATGAAGGTTCGAAAAAATTTGACCTGAAAGAGGTTGCGGATGCTCTTTCCGAAATCATGGAAAAAGTGAAAATAACCGCATTTCCGAAGTTCAGCGCGCTTGACAATGATCGACTGCTGGTTGTTTATTCGGTCAGCAACCGCGCGTATAGGGATTCTGAGATTCCGGATCTCTTGACAAAGGAAGAGCTTTCAGCCGCGCTTCGCACTGGTGAAATGAACATGCGCGAAATTGATGTCTATCTGGCAGAAAAGAGCGTCGCGGTATTCCGGGAAGACGATATCCGGGAAATGATCGAAAACGTGATGGAGCGCGACGAGCAGTACGAAGACTGGGACGAAGATATGATGCGAAATATTCACGATTCGTCGGAGACGAAAGCCTTTTTGCAGTACCTTAACGGACTGGCTGAAACGTATGTAAGCCACGATGAGGGAAGACAGGTTGAAATGGATTGTGGAGCGTAACGGATGGCGTTAGTTGAGTATGACCTCTTCGGCGAAAAGCGAGATAAGGTGAAAACGGCAATAAACCGGCTTCGGACATTTGAGCCGAAAGAAGGGTACTATGTCGCGGACAGCGGCGGGAAAGACAGTACCTGTGTCGTCAAGCTCTGCGAGATGGCAGGGGTCAAGTTTGATGCGCACTACCATGCGACGACGATTGACCCGCCACAGCTTGTACGCTTCATCCGGAAGCATCATCCAGCAACGTAAATCGAAAAACCTGAGCACACCATGCGAGAACTGATCATCAAAAATCAAATGCCGCCAACGCGATTGATGCGCTACTGTTGCCAACACCTCAAAGAGCTGCACGGTCAAGGGCGCGTCGTGGTTACAGGTGTAAGGTGGGCAGAGAGCGGAAACCGCAAAAAGAACCAAGGGCTTGTGACGTTTACAACCGTGACCAGAGAGCTACACAACGCAGTGGATTTGAGCGGTGCAGAGCCAAGTCGGACGGGCAAAGGAGGAATTATCCTCAACACAGACAACGACGAGAACCGCAGAATGGTTGAGATGTGCTATCGGACGCACAAAACGCTTGTCAATCCGATTATTGACTGGACGAGCGAAGACGTGTGGGAGTTCGTACGGCTCTACAACGTACCGTATTGTGAGCTGTACGATTTCGGATTCAAACGGCTTGGCTGCGTGTCCTGCCCTCTGGGCGGTTATGCGAGTATGCAAAGGGATCTTGAGTTTTTCCCACAATTCAAGTCATTCTATATTCGCACCTTTGATGAGATGCTGGACGCACGGCGAAAAGCGGGAAAACCCATCAATAGGCATTGGACGGACGGCGAATCGGTCTTGCGCTGGTGGGTAGGCAAAGGCGGAGAGAGCAAAGACGAGTTGCAGCTTGGGATTTTTGATGAAACGGAGGGATGACAGATGGAATGTAGAGAGGAACGCCTGCTAGAATGGCTCGACAACAATATCGCCTCCCTTATTGTCTACCGGGAAAGCCCGATTAACGCCAATCGAACCGCCATTTATGACGATTTGATTGAGCAGCAGCGGGTGGCTATCTCAGCCGTTAAAACTTGCCGTCAACTTAAAAAAGCATTATTTGACAAGAAAAATGTGACGGATAAGGAGCTTGTGAGCTTGGTTTTGCAACTTAAATCCGGGAGATGCGAAGATCGAGGAGGAACAGAAACGGAGGAAGAACAATGAGTGAGAATCAAAAGAAGTCTGTTTTTGAGCTACCGAAAATGGTGACGGACAATCCACAAGGCAACTTTGAAACGATGTTGAATCTGGTCTATGGGAAAGATGGGCGGAGCTACATCCGCCACGGCGATGAAGATATTCAGATTACGGATTTTTGCTTCAATGCGCTTTGCCCAAAGTTTGGATGTACAGAATTTGCAGATCAGACCATGACCTCCGAAGAACAAGACCAGCTTCTTTCCGACTGCGTCTTTTACGGCTGCCCGGTTGCTACGGTATACGCGGCACTCAGTGGATATGGGCATCTGCGCGACCGTCTGCGGCAACACGAGGATGCGATGGCGAACAGGGTGCTGCCACTGCCGGAGCTACAACGGGAGGAAGAACGATGAAAACGCCTTGCCGCTGACGCGCTCGCCTACATCGAACAGCTCGAAGCGGAAAGAGAGGTGAAAAACCATGAGCGAAACGCCTAAATGCCCATATTGCGGAGACAAAATGATACTCCACATTTTGCCCCATAAATACCATGCACCCCTTACATCGGCGTGGTATCAGTGCGTGACATGCGACAGCGTGTCACCACGACTTGAATTTTCGCGTTCCTGTGCAACAAGCAACATTGAGGAAACAACGCTTGCTGTCACTTTGCGCCGTATCGAGCCGAAAAACAACCATGCGCTGACGCTGGAAGAGGTGAGCGCACATTGCGCAGAAGGTGAGGACGCAATGCCGCTTTGGCTCGAAAATAGGAAGAAGAAAGACGTAAGCCGCTGGATGTTGACTGATACGCCGGAATTTGTTTGTGACAGCAGAATGACGGTAAAATATTTGTTGGATACGAAGATGCAAGGCTACGGCGAAACTTGGCGCTGCTGGCTGCGCAAGCCAACGGAAGAAGAGATGGAGGGGACACCGTGGGCGTAACACTTGCATGCGAATACACAAAAAGGAGCATGGATTTAGGCTACATTGGATTTAATCGTCTTCGGAATAAGATTGCCGAACTTGCGGGAGAGCCGTTTCTCAGCCATTATGCGAAGTTGGACAACCTCTCATTCGGCACAGAGAAGGATTTTCAGGCCTTTGATCTCGTGACGGCACGCATGTTTTGGACAGGCGAGGTTTCGCCGCATGTCATAGAATTTTGTATGCAATCCGACTGCGGAGGCTTCGTCACATGGAGAGCGTGCCGGAAGCTGCTGAAAATCATCGGCGATTACGACGATGAGCTTGCATACGGCTATGCGGCAAGACCCAACTCCGGCTTCAAGGATTTCAAGCGGATTTTAGAGGACTGCGTAAAGCGCAAATGCTCGATGAGGTGGAGATAAGCGGGAAATGGAGGGGACACCGTGGGAAAGCTGATGACTAAAATTCGGCAGAAGTTATGCCGTCATACGAGGCTTGAATTTAGCGCATGGCACCATGAAGATGGAAAGTGGTTTATTTATGGCACATGCATATATTGTGGGGCAAAGTTGCGCGGGATAAGTTTTACAGACAGTTGCGCAAAAGAATTGAAGGATGTTATGGATCGTGAAGGATAAGTGCTTGATGCGGCAGAGATGAAATGTAAAAAGAGAAACGCGGGGAGGCGAACACACAATGACTTATGAAGAACTGAACGAGATGGTCAAAGACTGGCAAAATGTCGGCAATCTGCGGGTTGCAACCGAGAACGGTAACACGTCACTGCACAGCGACACGGGAATTACGCCCACGGTGGCGAGAAACATCATCGTGTCCGTCTGGAACGAGCTGCCGAGGCTGTTTGAAGAGGTGCGCGTGCTGGTGGACGATCACGAGAGGATGAGCGCATTTCTGCGCGTCATCCAGCAGATTTCCACGGATTCAATGCGCTGTACATCCCGGATGATGCGGATTGCAGACTGGCGGCAAGGGTTGCCGGAATACATGGTGCGCGAGATGACCGAACCGGATATCGCAAAAATGCTGAATGGCGAAGAGCCGGGAGAAAGCGAATGAGCGACGGAGGATTGCCGGGCGTTTGCCCGTCGTGCGGAAAGATACTCAAAATCCGCATAAAAGGCGGCAAGGCGGTTTGTGTCTGCCCGGCGAAGGACTGCGGATTCACCTATGAACAACCCTGAATCAAGGGCGGCCTTTCGCCCTTCTTATGAGGCTGAGCCGGAAGTCGGCGCGCAAGGCGAAATTGCCGCGCTTTGCGTCAGGGTCGCGCCCTGAAAGCCTCACCTCCCTAGGCAGGCGGGGACATGCTGCCCGCCTGCCCATATTTTAAGAGAGGGACATAGCATGGAGAAAGAACGGCAATGGAGTAAAACATACGGGAGGAAACAAGCATGGAAAAACAAATGGAAAAGATGCGCCCAATCGGGCTGACGACACTTTCCATCGACGAGCTGGGGGAACGCGCGGCGGCAATCGCGCAGGACATTCAGTTTGCGATGACGCGCGCCATGACGGATATCGTGAGCCTTGGTGAAATTCTGCTCGAAGTCAAGCAGCGGAGCGAATTTGGACGTTACGGCAACTATGGCCGCTTCCTCGCGGAAAACGGGTTGGAAGAGAGGATGGCGCAATACAGCGTCGCGGCATATAAGCGGTATGCGCAGAAGCCGGAAATTTTGACCGCACTGGGAAGCGTGAGCAAGCTCAAGGAGCTGCTGGCGCTGCCGGAGGCGATGGAAGAAGAATTTCTTGCCGTGCGCGACGTGCAGGGGATGAGCGCGCGGGAACTTCGCCAAGAGGTTCGAGCGGCGCGCCAGCAGGCCGCAGGCGAGGCGCAGGACGACGGAAAGGAGAAACAAGGTCAGGACGGAAAAGCGGCAGACAGCGCGCGGATTTGCGCGCTTGAGAAGGAACGCGACGCACTGAAAGCGCAGATTCGGGAAATTCAGGAGAACAGCCGTCAAATAGAGGAGCTTGACAGAACCAATCAGGAAAGGCTCAGTCAGGCGGAGGCGAAACAAAGCCAGCTTCGCGAGCTGCTGGGCCGGCTTCGAGAAGAGCGAGGGGCGCTGGAAGAGGAAAACATGAAGCTCAAGCAGGCCGCGCTTCATCAGGGCGAACACAGGGAAAGCGACGAAAACGGGCGGTTGAGCGGAGCGACTTTCACGCAGAACGTGAGGAAATTTCTTTCGGAAAACGGTGAAGTGCCGATGATGCAGGGGGCATACGACGAAATGACATCCGACGAGCGAAGCGTCTTCCTTCGCGGACTGGACACCCTGCAAACCTTTATCGGGAGCGCCAGGGCGGCGCTTTGCGGACTGGAAGGGGAGGCGACGATTCGATGAACACCGAGTTGACGGAAATGACGGCTCTGACCGAGCGGGAACAGAAATTGGCGCTGATGACGGCGCAGGCCACCACACAGGGCATGATGCAGATGCTTGCACCGATGCTCAACGGCATGCAGCAGATGACGCAAATGATGGCGCAGACCGTTCAGCAGATGTGCACGATGCAGGAGAGCATGGCAAGCATGCACAAGGCGATCGAGCACAGCATGCCGCTTACGAGCACACAGGCGCGCATGCTGAACGCAGCCATCAAGGAGAGGGCGGCGGCGGTCAAAGAAAAATATGCGCTCGGCGACGAGGCGCGGCTTGACTGTATGCGGGAAATTCGCAAAAAGCTGTATCGCCGCTGGGCGGTCGCCAGCGTGAAGGAGATTCCAAGGAGCGAGTACGAGCTGGCGCTGGAAACCGTCGAACGCTTCGACGAGAGCGCGATTGCGCTGAAATACATTTAACGGGAAGCGGGGCGAAAGCCCCGCATGCCCTTTTCATACAGGGGAGATTGCCATGGAGATCAATTTCATCTTTCAGGTGAACAGTTTTCACCGCTTCAAGCGGGAAAACCCGCTTTCGGCCAATGCGCAGGCGCTTTGGGTAGAGCTTTTCGGCCTCTTTAACGCGCGGCGATTTCCCGAGGAAATGCCCGTGAGCACGACGCATCTATGCGCGATCCTCGGCCTGTCCAAAGATACGGTGTTGCGCGCGCGTAAAGAACTGACGGAAAATCAGTTGATTTCCGTGGAGCGCGGCGCGAGCGGACGCGCGGCCAGCGTCGTCAAGATGATTTATTTCAAAAAAGACTGTGGACAAACCTGTGGAGAACCTGTTGACAACACGGAAAAATTTGTTGATAAGTCGATGCGCACAGATGGAAATGTCGCAAATATGGACGCAAACTGCGACACAACAATGGACGGGAATTTTGCGTCGCAAGAATCGACGCAAACTGCGACACACAAAGAATTTTGCGTCGCAAATATGGACGCAAACTGCGACACTTATACAAACCTAAACGGAGTGACCCCAAACCAAAACGTGTATACCAAAGTACCCAGTTCTTATCCATCTTATCAGCACCGGGGAGATGGATGCGATGGGAAAGGGCAGTTTGAGACGATGGAAAAGGGCAGGAAACGGGTGCTTGAGCAGTTGGGGATTCGAGAAAGCGAGCTTGAAGACGACAACCCGGAGGACGAAATTCTTCGCGGCATTGTGGAGCTGATGGCGCAGGTATACGCCCAGACAGGCGGGGATGTTCCCATCGGCGGCAGAAAACTGAGCGTCGAGACGGTCAAGGGCGTTTTTGCCAGACTGACGCCGGATCATATCCGCTATGTGACGGACAGCCTGAAAAACGTGTCCGCGCCGATTCGTAATCCGAAAAGCTATCTGTTGACCAGCCTGTACAACGCGCCGTGCACGATGCCCTATGCGCTCAAGGCAGACTATGAACTGACCATGCGCGCCCCTGTCAGTCCGGCGGGAAAACGGGACGAGATGCTGCGGCATACGCCGGAGGACAGGAGAAAAAGCTACGAAGCGGCAATCATCAATTTTGACGACGAAATGCAATAAGGGGACGGTACAGGATGGAAACGGGGCAGAAAAACAGAAACCGAGACATTTATATGCTCAAGGGTTGCCAGGGGCTGCTTGACGAAATCCGCATGCTGAGAGAGAAGGACAGCAGCGAGCGCCGAGCGCTGATTGGAAGCCCACGTTTTGACGGGATGCCGCATGGAGGCGGCGGGAGCGGCCTTGAAGATGTGCTGGCGCGCGCGCAGGCCATCCACGAAAAGCGGCTGCAAGCCATCGAAGCCTATGAAGCCCAAATCGCCGAGTGCGAGAAAGTGCTCCAGCGCGTAGACAACCCGACGCACCGGGCGCTGATTCGCGCGCTGTACGTCGAGCAGATGCCGATCTGGCGGGCGGCACAGGTTACGCACATGAGCGAGGCGACGGCAAAGCGAATCAAAGCCGACTATGAAAAAAGAGAGCATTTTTGAAAGGTTGAGCCAATTTGAGCTTGTTTGAGCCGGTACACTGTGGTATGATGCTAGACAGAGAAACAGAAGCAAGAGAGCCGCAGGGACAACCGCGCGGCTTTTTTGTTTGCGGGAGCGGGGGGGTGACATGCGTGAAGACGCTGCTTTCCATCGACACACGCGACTTAAACAGGACGCTTAAAGAAGTTGGTGCGGCGCTTGGACCGGATAAAATGAACATCGCGCTCAAGCACACCATACAGGATACGGGGCGCAAGGTGAGGACGCTTGTAAAGAGCGAGATTCGCAAGGAATACCATGCGAAGGCCGGGCGAATCGGAAAAGCAATCGGCAGACCGCAATACTCGCTGGGCGGGACCATTTCATGCATCATACCGGTTCGGGACGTGCGTGGAACGATTGCGACGGATTCCGGAGGATATACGGCGCTCAAGCGCGGCCCCGGCGCGAAGATTGTTAAGAGCGGAAACTCGGTTTTGCCGCATGCGAAGACGGACAAGAGAATCCACTTTTACATTCCTTCCGGCAGGCTGCAAGGACATGTTTTTGTGCGTCACAATGACGGCATAGACTGGACAGGCAAGCGCAGAGAGGGAACGGGCGAAACCGAGGTATGGAAAACCAAGAAGGGCAAAAGAAAGAGAAACAGGAAAGTTCAGACGACGGGCGAACGGAAAAGAATCGGAACCATTTCGCACGGCGTAGGCATTGGCATTCCGCAGATGCCCATGAACCGGTCGGCAGACGAGATTCAGGAGCAGGTAGGACAGTACGCGATGGAAAGGCTGCTGCACTACGAGGAGGCCATTTTGAAGGGAATCGTGACGAGGTGACGGTAAATGCCGAGCATGTATATCAAGGAGCTGGCGCTTCTGGTCAAGCTCTCGCCACGCCGTCTCTACCAAATCAACGAAGAACTTGAACCTGACAAAAAACTTTTTGTGCGGGAAGACGGCACCAAGGCCGACCTCGCCACATTTGTTCAGCGCTGGGTCGAGTATCGGGAAAGCCTTGTTCGCGGCAGCGCCGAAATGACGCTGGAAGAGGCAAAGACCCGGCACGAGCTGATTAAAACGGAGAAGACGCGCTTTGAAGTGAAGCGCCTGCAAGGCGAAATGGTTTTTGCATCCGACGTGATCGCGCTGGGGCAGGAAATTGTCGGCGGAGTTAAAAACAATCTGCTGCATATCCCGACAACGCTTGCGCCCGTGCTTTGCAACATGGACGACGCAGAAGAAATTGAATCCGTTTTGACGCAGGCGATTCGGGAGGCGCTTGAAGACATGAGCCGACTTGAAACATGGCAGCCGCCGGACGTTGACCCCGGAACGCTTGAGGATGAAGAGGACGAGGAAGACAGAAAATGGGAGAACGAGTGATCGACAGGATGCGCGGAGAAATCATGCGCATGTTCGCGCCGCCGCCTGAAATGACGGTCAGCGAATGGGCCGAAAAGAACCGTTTTCTTTCGAGCGAGACAAGTGCGGCGACAGGCAGATGGAAAAACAGCAAGGCGCCGTATCAGACGGCGATCATGGACGCTTTTACGCAACGGGGCGTCGAGGAAATTGTTATCAAAAGTGGCGCGCAATGCGGAAAAAGCGAAATTCTGATGAACATGATGGGGCGATGCATCGACCTTGATCCTGGACCGATGATGATGGTTCAGCCCAGCCAGAGCACGGCGGACGATTTTTCAAAGCAGCGCATCGCGTCGATGGTGGAGTGCTGCCCGGTGCTGAAAGGCAAGGTGAGCGCGGCGAAAACGCGCGTATCGAGCAACACGATCCGACTGAAAGCCTTTCCGGGCGGCAGTCTGGTGATCGCCAGCGCGCAGAGCGCAAGCGAACTGCGAAGCAAGCCCGTGCGTTTCCTTTTTCTCGACGAGGTGGACGCCTACCCGGCCAGCGTCGGCGGCGAGGGTGATCCTGTCGATTTGGCGACAGCCCGAACAGAAACGTTCTACAACCGCAAAATCGTCAAGGTCAGTACGCCGACCGTCGAGGGGCGAAGCGCAATCGACAAAGCCTATCGAAACGGAACGCAGGAGGAATGGTGTGTGCCCTGCCCGTCGTGCGGGGCCTTTTCCTTTATGCGCCTGCCCGACTTTGACATTGACTATGAAGAATATGAGGCGGGCGGGAAAAAACAATATAAAATCAAAAAAGTGCTCTGGTGCTGCCCAAACTGCAAGGAAAAGCACACTGAGCGCGCCATGATGGCGCAGGAAGGAAAATACATTGCGCGAAACGAGCGGGCACTGGAAAAGGGTGTCCGCTCGTTTCACCTCAATGCGTTCGTTTCTCCATGGGCAGGATGGAAGCGCATTATGCGGTTCTATCTGGAGGCAAAGGGAATACCGGAACGCGAACAGACGTTCACCAATATTCGGCTGGGCGAATGCTGGAAGCAGGACACGACGCGGCTGACGACAGCGGAGGAAATCTACGCCCGGCGCGAGGAATACAGCGCGGAAGTGCCGAGCGGCGTTCTGGTGCTGACGATGGGCGTAGACACGCAGGACAACCGACTGGAATTTGAAATCATCGGATGGGGACGCGAACATGAAAACTGGCGCATCATGCGCGGCATCATCCCCGGAAGGCCGGATGATGAAAGCCGGGCGGTCTGGAAGGAACTGGACAAGCTGCTTGAAAGAAAATTTAAGAGACCGGACGGAAAGCGAATGCGGATTTTGACAACATTCGTCGATTCGGGCGGCCACTGCACAGACGCGGTTTACCGCGAATGTGCGCGGCGCACGGCGCGCCGGGTATTCGCCATCAAGGGCAAGGGCGGCGAAGACGAGGAATATGTGAAAATGTCCAGCGAGATGAAGCGGAAAAAGGGCATTATGCTCTTTATCGTCGGCGTGGACAGCGGCAAGGAAAAGATCGCATACAGCCTGAACGTGAAGGAAGCCGGGCCGTGGTACAGCCATTTCCCCGCCGCGCCGGAAGCGGGATATACGCTGGGCGCAATTCGCGGCTTATTCACGGAAAAGGTCGAGATACACAACCGGGGTGGCCGGAATATGGCCGTATGGGTGAAGGACGACACGGTGAACGCACGAAACGAGCCGCTTGACTGCACGAACTACGCACAGGCCGCTTTTTACGGATTCCAAATCAACCTTGACGAAATCGAAAAACGACTGAAAGGCGAGAATCAGATCATTCGGGAAAGCAGAAAACCGATTGTACCGAAAGCCAGACAAATTTCAGGCGGAATTTGAGTAAGGAGAAACGAACATGGCGATGACAATTCAGGAAGTGAAGGAAATGCTCGACGTGCTGAAAAAGTGCAAAAAAAGCATTCTTTCCGGAGAGGCGGCAAGCTATACCGTTGGATCAAGAAGCGTCACATTTCTGTCGCTTGATGAGGTGAACGCCGAGATCCGCAACTACGAAAATATGCTGGACGTGCTGGAAGGGACAAAGCGTGCGCGCGGCGTGCGCGTCGTGGTCCCTTACGATTTGTAAGAGGTAGAGCATGAGCGAGGAAAGAAAACGAATGCGTGAAGGCCCGCCGCCTGAGCATGGGGCGCGAAGCGAAAAGCGCAGGGGCGGCGCACAGATGGCAGCCGGTTACGCCAACCACGGCGCAAGCAAGACCAAAAGCTCCATGCTGGGGTGGATGTTTTCTGGCGGTTCGCCGGAGGACGACAGCGACCTGAACGGTGCAACACTCCGGCAAAGGGCAAGAGACCTCGACATGGGCGGAGGCCTTGCCAGAGCAGGCGTCAGCACGGAGACGACAACGGTTATCGGAACGGGGCTGATCCCCAAACCTGCAATCGACTACGAAGCGCTTGGCTTAACGGAGGAAGCGGCGAAGGAATGGGAGAAAATAGCCAAGCGAGAGTTTTCCTTCTGGTCGGGGAGCAAATTCTGCGACGCGGCGGAGAAGAAAAACTTTTACCAGCTTCAGAGCCTTGCCTTTCGGTCGATGCTGACAAGCGGCGACGTTATCGCGCTTCTGCCGATGTACGAATCGGTCGGAAGCCCATATGCGCTGCACATTCAGTTATTGGAAGCGGACAGAATGGGTACGCCGGACAGCAACGGAGAGAGCACAAGCAAGGACGCGGACAGCGGGAACGCGCGCATTGTAGACGGCGTGGAGGTGGAAAGCGACACGGGGCGCGTAGTCGCTTATCACTTTTCCAGCCGCCATCCGCTGAATGAAACGGACACACGACAAATCGAATACACCCGTATTGAAGCCTATGGAAAGGACACCGGCATGCCGAATGTACTTCACATTTATGTGCCGGACAGACCGGAGCAGTATCGCGGTGTGCCGATGATGGCACCGGTGATCGAGCAGGTGAAGCAGCTTGAGCGGTATTTGAACGCGGAGCTGACAGCCAGCCTGATTTCCTCGATGTTTACCCTTTTTATCACAAGCGACCCCAACGACAACAACATCGCATCGGCGGTTGACGATTCTGTTGAGGACGACGAGCAGACGACAAGCAGAGCGCCGCAAAATGCGCTCCATATGCGCGCAGGCGCGATTTACGAGCTTGCCCCCGGACAGAAGCCGGAAGGGGTCAGCCCGACCCGCAATAACTCTGCATTTTCCACGTTTGTAGATGCGGTCTGCACACAGATCGGCGCAAGCGTGGAGATGCCCAAGGAAATTCTGCTCAAAGCATTTACCAAATCGTACAGCGCGAGCCGAGGGGCGCTGACGGAATACTGGCGCAAAATTCCAAGGGCGCGGCGGGATTTCATTGCGGATTTTTGCCAGCCGGTCTATGAGGCATTTCTTGCCGAAGCCATCGCGATTGGACGCATTGAAGCGCCCGGTTTTTTTGACGACCCGGTGATTCGCGCGAGCTGGTGCAAATGCAACTGGATTGGCAGCACGATGCAGCAGCTTGACCCGCTCAAGGAAGTCAGCGCCGCCGAAAAGCGGATTTTGCTGAATCTCTCCACGCAGGAGCGGGAAGCGGCGGAGTTCAACGGGAGCGACTGGAACGAAAACATCATCCAGCGCAAGCGCGAAGTTGCCGCATGCGCCGAGCTTATCGCGATGGGCGGCGAGCAGGGGAGCAAAACGGATGCGCCAGATCCAAACGCACTGCCGGAAGGCGACGAGGAAGCGGATAACGAGACGGAAGCAATGAAGGAGGAAGTGACAAGCGATGAATCGGCCTAAGCTGTTTTTTGAGGCGCGAATGAGCGCCGACGACGCCAAGGTCGGAAACGTGTATATCAGCGGTCCGATCACGAGCTGGGCATGGGAAGAGCTCAACGAGACGAGCGGCAAACAGGTGCAACGCGCGCTTGACAGCGTGAAAGACGCTGAAACGCTGAACATCTACATCGACAGTCCGGGCGGATATCTGGACGAGGGCATGACGATGATGAGGCTGCTCAAGGAGCACGCTGCCAAGGAAAAACATGCGTACTGCATGGAATGTGCGAGCGCGGCAACGCTGCTGCTGATTCCCTGCACGAGGGTGACGGCTTATGAGGGCGCGGAATTTCTCATTCACATGCCGCGCGGGATGGCCGAGGGAACGCCGGAGGAAATCATTCATTACGGCGAGGCGCTGCAAAAGCGCGCGGACAGCGTGGCGGGGCTTTACGCGAGCCGCATGACGGGAAAGACGGCAGAGGAAATCGGCCAGATGATGAAGGACGAGACGTGGATGACGCCAGAGGAAGCGGTTATCTGCGGTCTGGCGGACGATATCGCTCCCATCGCCCCGCAAGGCGGCGTGATTACGATGTGCGCGGCGCGGAGCGATGAAGAAGAAGCGGCGATTGCGCGCATGCTGGGCTATAAGCCGCGTCCCCATCGGGAAGGGCGTGTCGCCCACATGAACAAAAACAACGGCAAGAGCACGCCCATCTCCGGCGTGGTTTGCAATAAAGACAAGGAGGACAAAAAGAGTATGACGCTGGAAGAACTGAAGAAGGAAGCGCCGGAGCTGGTGGAAAGCATCATGCAGGCCGGACGCAACGAGGGTGTGCAGCAGGAGCGCGCCCGCATGAAGGCACTGGACGACATCTGCGACGAATCGAGCCGGGACATCATCGCCGAGGCGAAATACGGCGAAACGCCGATGAGCGCGCCGGAGGCGGCAATGGCGATTTTGACGCAGATGCGCAACAGTCAAAAAGCCTCGGATAAGAACGAGGGCGCAAATTATATGGCCAAGCGCAAGGAAGAAACAAGCAGAATGAGCAACGTCAAGGCGGGCGAATCCAAGGATAACGACCCCGCCCGACGCGACGAAGACGAAATCGACGCGCTGGCTCAGATGATGGCAAGCGCGCAGCGACGGTATTAACCCGTCATGTGCAATTCCCCGCCACAGGGGAAACGGCATAGCGGACGAAACGAACGATTTGGAGGGAATCATATGGCAGCGAAGGAAATGTATGGAAACCTTGGACAGAGCAGAGATTTTTCTCTGTTGGCCGGAACGGGCACGGAGCGCACGGTCGGCGTAGCCGTGAAGCCCGGAAGCGGACTGCTCGCGCGCGGAACGATTATCCAGATGGGCGCGGACGGGCTTTATGTGCCTGCCGAAACGGGCAAGATGGCAGACGGCGCTTGCGCGGTGCTTGAAAGCGACACGCAGACGGGCAGCGAGGTCAAGGGAGTTGCGCCCAGTGCGCTTGCCTACTCCCATGGTTTCTTTCTCAAGGGCAAACTCTCGCTCAAGACGGGCAAACTGACAGCGGCGGATCTGTTGGAACTGCGCCGTCAGGGGATTACGACCGACAATATGGACGGCGAACTGAACAACGAGGTTGCGGGCGGTTAATTTCAACCACCCCATAAACGCTTCATAAACGCTTCGCGAAACGCGGGGCGTTTTTTTCATGGAAAAAAGGAGGAAAAAAGATATGGCATCCATCACGTATGATGTGCAGAAGCAGATTAAGGCGATTGAAAAGACGCCGCCGATTCACACGTTTCTCTATGACACATTCGTGCAGAACGAGGGCGCGGTGCTCGCCGAGGACGCTTACTGGGACTACCGCAAGAACGGTGTGGCGATGGCGCCTTTTGTGACGCCGGGCGCAGGCGGCAAGACCCTTGAGCGCGACACGTTTGAAACGCTGGGCATGACCTTCCCGACGATTGCGCCGGAGCGCATTGTTGTGCACAAGGACTACGCCGAACAGCGCAGTTTCGGCGAAGAGGTTTACGGCAGCCTTGACCCGCAGAGCCGCCTTGCGCGGATTATGGCGAAGGATCTTGCCGACCTGCGGTATTCGATTCAGATGCGAAAGGAATGGATGACGGCGCAGGTTCTTTTCAACGGTCAGCTTGACATTGTGGAGTATCTGGACGGCGGCCTGACGGCAAAGACCGTGCGTCAGGCGCAGTTCAATTTCACCAACAAGTACATTCCTGACAAGAAGTGGGGAGAAGCCGGGTACAGCGTGTACGACACGTTCCGCGCGATGGGGGACATGGTGCACGAAGGAAACGGAACCGTCAGCATCGCCGTGTTCGGACCGGAAGTGCGGAGCTTCATCGAAAAAGATCCGGAACTGCTCAAAATGCTTGATACGCGCAATGCGTACTTTGGTCGCATTGAGCCGGGGAAGGCGGACTTGCAGCGGGGTACGGAGCACATCGGCACACTGCCCAACGGCGTTGAGCTGTACTGCTACATGGGACAGTACCGCGAAACGCTTAAAGGCGCAGCGGCGAATTACATCCCCAAGGGAAAGATTCTGGTGGGTTCGCCGAAACTTCTGCGCGCGATGTTCGGCCCGGTGGCGCAGGTCGAAAAGGAAGGCGAACTGCCGAAGATTTACGCCAAGGAAGAAGTGCCGTTCCGCTACTCCAAGACGGGCGGGGACAGCGTGATGCAGCGCCTGACCAGCCGACCGGCGATCATTCCCTACGACGTGGACGCATGGGCAATCGGAACGGTGCTGTAAGCGCCGTTCCTTCGAATGTGCCGAAAGCGCCTAAAAGGGACAGGCGCAGAAGAAACCGAATAACGAGAAAAGAGGTTCACAATGGCGATTTTTGCGGTATGGCACGTCGGAATCGGGAATAAGCGCTACAAGCCCGGTGAAAGACTGCCGGAAGTGGATGACGCGACGTGGAAGCGCCTTGCCGAAGCAGGAGCGATTCGCACGGTGTACGAGGAAAATCCGCCGACGTCAGCGGATTTTGATACGCAGGCGACGGTTGGGGCTGGCGACCATGGCGATCCGGTCGGCCCAAAGGGCGAACCGGGAGAGCCTATTCTGATTGAGGACGAAGAGGACGACGATGACGCGCTGCCCGAAATCGACGCGGCGGAAGGAATTGTCGAAGAAGAACCGCCTGTCAGGTCTGCGAAGAGAAAGAAGGCGCGCGCATGAGCCTTGCGGATCGCCTGAAAGAGGATGTAACCCACATTTTCTTTCGAGAGAGCGAATTTGCACGGCGGCACAGTTTCAATGGCACAGAAATCCTCTGCATCGTTGACGGCGAGGACAGGCAGAAGAATAAGAACATGAACGCCATATCCATCGAATGGGATGCGGGCGTGCATCTTATCACCCTTCGCGTTCCGGACGGACAGCTCGCCGATACGCCGCTTGAAGGGGAAATGATAACATTCGACGGCAGGCTTTACGCTGTGATTCAGGTTACGGACAATGAAGGCGAATGGATCATCGAACTGCGGTCTTCGGAGGCGAGAACGATTTTATGAAACGCGAGTTTGCATCCGTCCCCATGCCGGAAAACCGGGCGCAGGCGCGCGGCGGCCTGACCTACGAGGAGAAGCGGCACATGCTGCGCGACTGGGTTTACGAGAACTGCTGCAAAGGACGGCAGATGAAAACCCCTGTTCCGCGCGGCAGGGATTATGATGTGAAATGGGCGGAACCGAACTGCTTCGGAGGCGACAATTACCCTGCGCGCGCAAGGGACATCAAGAATCCCTACTCTGTTGCGCCCAGCATCCTCATTACGGGCGTATCGTTCAAGCCGTATGCAGAGACGAGCGAATATCTGGACAGCCGACAGAAGGTTTCAAGGCCGAAAAATGTTGGCAGTACCATGACGCTAAACCTGATTCACGCTGTCTATGATCCCGGAGAGCGGATGACCGTTCGGCAGAAAGAAAACGCGCAGGGGAAAGAAAACGCGCAGGGGAAAGAAAACGCGCAGGGAGAACCCATCCAAGACGGAGACCCACACGAGATGCTGCTGACGGACGAGGCAATGGACACGGGCAGCATGATTTTGTGGCAATGGATGGAGGACACGGCATCCGCCATCCATGCCGCGTTGAGCATCGCTGGCATGACGGTAAAAGACGACAGCATCATTATCGAGCCGTTGACGGAGAACGAATCCGTCAGCGATAGAAGGCCGGTATACTTCGGCGTTGTGCAGGTGACGCTTATCGGACTGAACAGAGAAATGCAAAGCCCGGAGCTTTCGGCTTTGCTTGATTAAAAAGGAGTGTGAAAAAATTGTATAAGCACGGAAACTATGCGGTGTTCAACATGGATGAGGCGCATGAGGCATCGGCCAGCAAAGGCAACTATGCGCCGGTTTACGTCGGCGCTCTGCCGGTTCACACCGTTGCGGGCGGCGGCGCAAATGTGAACAAGCCGATTCTGCTGACGGACTTTGCGTCGGCGGTTAAGGCAGTCGGCTACACCGACGACTGGGCAAACTACGACCTGTGCGAAGCGCTGTATACGCACTTTGTACTGGCGGAGAACGGTCCGATTGTCGTCATCAACGTTTTCAACCCGGCCACAAAGAAGAAGAACAAGGAGACCACGGTTCAGGCAACGGCCAATCAGGCCATTCTCGGGGACATGGGCAATGTGATTCTTGACAGCTTTACGGTAACGGGCAAGACGCGGGACGTGGATTATACCCTTGCGTATGACTATGTGAGTGAAAGGATCATTCTGCGCGGACTGCGTAAGGGCGCGCTTGAAGGCAGCCTGTCCATCACCTACGACGAAGTGACGCCGGGCATTGAAGCGGCGGATGTGATCGGCGACACGGACAACGAAGGCACAAACAGCGGATTGTACCTCATCCGCCACGTTTATCAGGAGACGGGCAAAATTCCTACGAGGCTGCTTTGCCCTGGTTTTTCGCACATTCCCACTGTCCACGAGGCGATGGAGACGGTCTGCAACCAGATCGGCGGCCATTTCGACGTGTTCATGTTCAGCGACCTTCCGCTCCAGAATGACGAGAGCGAGGCGCTCAAACCGTCCAGCGTAGCAGCGTGGAAGGAGAGCAAAGGCTACAACCGAGACAACGAAAAGACGCATTGGCCGCGCTGGGCCGGCGTGGACGGGCGGCTGTATCACCTTTCGGTGCTGGACGCGGCCAACTTGCAGACGCTCGAAAACGCCGCGAATGAACTGCCGTACCAGACGGCCAGCAACACGGCCATCCTCATTTCCGGCAAACCGTACTACGGAGAGGGAATTTCCCTTGTGCTTGACGAGGAACTGGTTGATGAGACGCTGGGGCAGTACGGCATTACCAGTGCGGTTTACCACGGCGGGAAATGGGTGCTTTGGGGCAGCCATTGCGCAAGCTACGTTCCGGGCAACGCGAACGCGCTGAACCTGTATGAAAGCACGCTGATGATGATGTATCATCTTGCAAACGATTTCCAGATTCGACGCGCGGATGAGATCGACAAGGTGGTTTCCGTCAACCGGATTCAGCAGATTGCGGCAGAGGAACAGGCCAACCTTGACGCGCTGGTTGCCGTCGGCGCGCTGCTCTACGGCAAAGCCTATTTTGTGCTCAACGACAGCGTGAAGTCGGATATGCTTGCCGGTGATTTTGCCATGCGCTGGGAAATCACGCAGAACATCAACATCAAGAGCATCACGGGCACGGTGCAGCGCACGGACGAAGGGCTTGTGGCCTACTACGACGAGCTGATTGCGCTCAACGAGTGAAAGGAGGAAGGAAAGCATGAGCATGAACAAGCAGGTGCACAACAAGGTGATTGACCAGCGCCTTTTTGACGGCTCTACGCAAGTGGAGGACGTGACCAGCGTGGACACGCCCGAAATTGAGTTTGTCAGCGACGAAGTGGACATTCCCGGCGCGACGGCCAAGATCAACATCGTAAACCCTTATCAGGTCAGCGCTATGACGGTTACGATCAACCACAACCACGGAAACGGATGCGACGGTCTGAACACGCCTGAGCTGCACCAGATCGAGCTGCGCATGGCGCGGCAGGTTATCTCCACGGCGAACGGCAACTCGAAGCCCAAATCGACCAAGGTGCGTTTTTCCGGCACCCCGATGAAGGTATCGCGCGGTTCGATTGAGCGGGGAAACCCGCGCGGTATGAGCGTGCAGTACAGCGTACAGCGGTACGAGGAAGAAGAAAACGGAAAAACCATCATCCTGATTGACGCGCTGGCAGGTATTTTGCAGATCAACGGCAAGGATTATGCGGGTACGCTGAACAGGATTCTGAACTGACCTAAGAGCGGGAAACCGCTCTTTTCTTTCTTTTGTCATTGTTGTCATTGCAGGGAAAAATGATACGATTTGAGCCGATGGGTCACGCTATAATGATAAAAGCAAGAAAAGACGAAGGGAAGGAAAGACCATGAGAGAGGAAATGAAAAACCTTTTGGAAATGCCGATTGAAGAACTGATGCAGATGTCTGTAGAGGAACTTGAAAAATACAGCGAAGAAGAACGCGCGCAGGCATGGCGCAGGGTTGCGGCGGAAAGGCTCAGGGAGGCGTCGGCGGGCGTGCTTCACCTTTTTCAGCCGATGCGGAGCAGAGGCGAGGCAGTCAGCGAACTGCACTATGATTTCTCCGTACTCACAAGCCGGGAGTTTATCGCCTGCATGGACGCAGATCGAAGCAACCGGGACATGAACACCATCAGCCGCACACAGGCGCTCAGGCTGTACTACAAAATGCACGACAAAGTAGAGCGGCCTATTAGCGGACTGGATGCGCATGACCTTGAAGAACAGGCATGCATTGCGGACACAGATGCCATGGTGGAAAGAGCTGCCGCTTTTTTTACATCGTCGAAACTGGTGACGAAAGTGGGTCTGTAAAAAACATGGTGCTGGTCGGGCGGTACACCTGCACGCCATATCCTATGCTGCTGGATATGCCCATTCTCGAATACATCCGGCTGGAAAATGCGGTTTGCGAAATCCTTCAAGAGGAAAGCGAAAGAAGGAACGAAAAAACGTGAAACTATATATTGAACAAAAAGACATTGAAAAAGAAATCACGGAGGCTGTCGTTACGGACAGCGCGGGCGGACAGGCAGACAGTCTGCGCGTCACACTGGCAGACGGCAGGCTGCTTGACCAATGGGATATCCGGCAGGGACTCCGAATCGAGATGACGGAAGGCGGATTCACGACGGGGGAAATGGAGCTTCGCGACGTAAAGACGCGCATGGGTGGCGTAACCCTGAATGCGGTGAGCCTGCCCTACGCTGCGCGGCAGGAAGGCTGGAACTGCTACGAGAACATCTCACTGACCGATTTGCTCAAAATCGGAGCGAAGGAGATGGGGCTGAAAGGTGTGAAGCTCTACGGCGTGAAAGGAGAAACCGTGTTGCGCCGTGTGGTGCGCCGTGGGCAGACATGGCCGAGGTTTCTTGCACATGTGTTGAAGCTGGAAAGCGCGACCATCAAACTTTCAGACGGGTATCTGCTTGCGATTGATTACCAGACGTTTTTTTCTGGCGACGGCGCACAGGCTGTGCTGGACGAGGAAAGCAGACCGAATCTGGTCAGAATGCCAAAGTGCCGGTATATGACTGTCAGAACCGGACTTCTCATCGCGAGGGCGGAAGATACATCGGTTTCCGGCAGCGCAAGCAAGACCTTGACCGACGAACAAATCTACTCCACAGAACAGGCGATGCGCGCGGCGCGCGGCTTGTTATTGAGCAGAAACATGGAAAGTGAGATTTATACACGGGAAATTTCGCTGAACGCGGGGCTGGCGGCGATGAGCCGGGTTTGCGTGCTGGGGAGCGGCGCAGCAAGCGGAAAGTGGTTTGTACACCAATGTGCACACGACTTTATCCACCGAAAGACGCTGCTTACGCTTTACCGATATGTGACGAGCATCAAAATTTGAAACGTTTTTCTCAAATCCGCTGACGTCAGCGGATTTTGTTTTTTGGAGGAAAAGCATGACCTACGGGACGGTGATTGAACGCGGAAGAGCGGCTCGGCAGACCGAAGACGGCAAGTGGATCGTGGAAAGCATTGATCGGGACGGCGTGAACACCTTGCCGCTCGGCGCGATTGGAGAGGTGAAGGCTGGCGACATTGTTCTTTTCTGCGAATTTGCAGACGGAGAAGGCATGATTTTCGGCGTATTCAAGTGAGAAAGGAGGCGGGAAAATGGCCAGGAAACAGCAGGAATTGAAAAGTGTTATTTCCGTCTACGGCAAGGCGGACGGCTCGCTGGACACGCTCGCCAAGAAAATCAAGAGTTTCGGCGATAACGTCAGCAAAATCGGCGGCGCGATGACCATGATGACCGCCCCGATTATTGCGGCGATCAAAACAAGCACATCGCTTTACACCGACTACGACGATATTCTGCGCAAAATTCAGGCGGCGGGAAATTACAGCCCAAAGCAGATGCAAACCATCGGCGACGCGGCCAGACAGGCGGGCGCAGACACAAGGTATATGGCCAGCGATGCGGCAAGCGCATTTTTATCGCTGACACAGGCAGGTGTGCAACTGGAAAACAGTCTTGATACCCTGCCGACCCTGCTGAATGCGGCGGCGGCGGGCGATATGGAACTCGCTACCGCAAGCGATCTGCTCATTTCTAACGTCTATTCACTTGGTAAAGCGTTTGAGAAAAACGACGTAGCCGCCTACATGGACAAAGTGGTTACGGCAGCGGACGCAAGCAACACAAACGTGCAGGAAATGATGGAGGGCGTCAGCAAAATCGGCGCAGCAGGACGCCTTTTTGCAGGCGGCGACAGCGAGCTGCTGGCATTTCTGGGCATGCTGGCGAATCTGAACATGAAAGGAACAACGGGCGGCATTAACGCCCGAAACATGATTATCAGTTTGCTTGCACCGACAAAAAAAGCGGCAACGCTGATAAACTCGCTGGAAATCAGCGAGGAAGAGCTTGACGAGACGCTGGAAGGCATCGACTTGAAGAGCGCATCTGCCGCCATGGAAAAAATGGGGCTTGAGACGGTCGATGCAACCGGAAAAGTGCGTCCCATGGTCGATATTCTGACCGATCTGAAAAACGCGACGGACGGCATGGCCGACGACGAAAAGGCGAACGTGCTGTACAGCGTTTTTGGAAAACGGACATATCCGGCTGTCATGGGATTGATGGAACTGCTTGGCCAGTACCCTGATCTGCTTAAAAAAATCGGCGCATCGGCAGGCGCGACGCAGCGGAAGGCCGAGACGCTGGAAAGCGGCATCGGCGGCAGTGTGCGCACACTGAAAAGCGCGTTTGAGGAATTGCAGATTTCCATCTCCGAAGTGTCGAGCGATAAAGTCATGGAATGGATGAGCAAGGCGCGCGACTTTCTGCTGGACGCCTCGGATTGGCTCAATGGGCTTGATCCGGAGACGGTCAACACCTTCCTTGACACGGTTGTGAGCATTGCAGGAATGGGCGCAGGGCTATTCGTTGCTGGGAAAGGCATCAGGGTTTTTTCTGACGTTTTGAAAGCAGTATCAACACCGGGCGGTGCGATTGCCCTTGGCGCGGCGGCTTTGGTGACACTTGGCATTGCCATTGCCAGTGCGCAGGATGCGGCAGCAAGGGAAGACCTTGAAAAGCACTTCGGAACGCTCGAAATCGACAGCGAGAAGGTTTCTGCGTGGATCGGCTCGATGAGCAGCGCCTACGAAACCGCGGCTGAAAGCATCGGCAGTTACGGGGAAGCGGTGAAGGCGGCGGGCGAAAACTATGAGGGTTATGTTCAGCAGTTTTCGGGCGGCATCCTCGAAGCATTTTTGACACAAACAACGCTCAACGAGCAGGATAAAGAGGCGTTGGGCAGTTATGTGAGTGCCATGGTGGATGAGGTGAAGAACGCCGCAGGACAGCAGGAAGTGCATCTGGGCGAAATCATCAAAATCACATACGACGGAGCGAACCGGGGCGACACAGAAAAGGCGAACGCATGGAACGAAGCCATCGACGGGCTTTTCGGCGCACTGGAAACGGACGCAAAAGAAGCCGGACAAAACCTGATGCAGGTCTATCTGGACGCGGCGAGGGATGGCGTCATCTACGCGGATGAAAAAGAGCTGATTGCCGAAGCGCAGGCAAAGCTCAACAACGTCATGGCGCAGATTCAAAGCCTGAACGCAGATATAGACTGGAACACCATGCTTTCTCAGGCGATGGATCTAAGCTATGACAGCCTGCAAGAAGGTCTTACCATGATTGCCGAAGCCAAGCAAAAAAGCGATCAGGAGACGCAGGAAAACTTTTATCAGCTCATGGGCACGGAAAAAACCTATGAAGACCGGAAATTGGCTATTCCGCAGGCTGTCCTTGACGCATACGGCATCGAGCAGGGCGATTATGCGGGATGGAAAGCCGGTATTGAAAGCGACGCGAACGAGCAAAAACTTGATAATAATCAACGCAGAGACAGGGGAAGCGCGCAAGTCGGCGATTATGCTTTTAATACCTATGTCAAGAATGAAAGCCGTGTCGATCTCGCCAGCATTGAATCTATTGCGCAGGGCATCATCGACGGAACGGTAACGCTTGACGAAGCCTTTGAACGGGCGGACGATATCATCGGCGACATGAATCAAGGCGACGCCAAGAAAGCGGCAAACGGGCTGGAAACGATCATGCAAACCATCAGCACCGCCCTGCCCTTTGACGAACTGGTGGCGCAAATCCAGCGGCAGAAGGAAACGCAGGGCGTGGTTTCTGACGAGCTGATGGAGCTTTACAAGGATTACCTGATGGTCGGTCTGTTCAACGGGCAGGTCATGGGCGGGTGGTTCTCAAAGGAAAGCCAGTTCGGTTTGAGCGCAGAGGCGGGAATACCGGACAGCAGCGCGGTTTACATGGGCGGCAGAGAAATCGGCAAGAAGAGCGATCTCGCCATTGGAACGACATCGCCGGAGGAGCTGAACCAGAAGGCCGCAGAGGCAGTAGGAACCGCGAAAGAGACCATCGAAGGCACTGTAGCGAACATGACAATCGGAGAAACGCCGTCGGGCGGGGAGATTGCCATCGGGGTTACGGGAGATGCGCAAGCCTATCTGGATGCAAACCCGGTAACGGTGCGCGTCAGCTACGACGAAGTGCTTGGAGCACCTGAAAAAAGAAACACCGAGACGAGCGGGACAAAACTGAAAAAGCATGCTCTGGGCGGTTACTCTGACCAACCGGCCATTTTCGGCGATGCGGGCGGCGAATGGGCTATTCCGGAAAGGAAGACGGAGAGAACGCGCGCACTTCTGCGTCAGGCGGCAGCAGGAAGCGGATTTACGCCGAACGAGGTTTATCCCGAAAAGCGTGTAGAAAAAACAGCGATGAATTTCACTTTTGCGCCGACCATATACGCCGGAGATGCGGGCGGCGTTAAGGCGGCACTGGAAGGCGAGCACAGCGAAATGATGAGCCTGATTGAAGAATGGTGGAACGAAAAAATGAGAGAAAGAGAAAGGGTGAGTTTTGCATGATGACTTATTTGTGCAGCGCGAAGGAAACTTTTGATGAAATCGCGCTGAACCTATACGGCGACGAGCAATATGCAAGTGTTCTGCTTGAAGCCAACCCTCAGTTGGCGCACAAGATTATGATGGACGGGGGCGAGGTTATGCGCGCGCCGGAAATTACGACGGACAATGCGGCAGACACGCTCCCGCCGTGGAAGCGGGGCGCGTGACGTGGCCGCACATATCGCATGGAACGGGCATCGCATCGGCGGGCTTGAAAAAGGGGCAATCGTTTCCTACAAGAATTTTTCGATTTCATTTTCGACAAAAACGAAGGCAAAGGACGGAAACGGCGTGCTCTATGTCGGTCGGCAGGGCTACAATGCGGCAGAGTGTCAAGTGACGCTGGATTTGCGTACATCGCTGGGGCAGGATGTGCCGGAAATTGTGGAGGCGTTCAAGCGGGACAACCGAAACGGCGAATGTGCGCATCTCTTTATAGGCGGAAAGGATTTTGGCTCGGATTTTTTGCTGACAGACGTCAGCGTGATCGACGCGAAATTTCAGCCCGTCACCGGCGCGATGATAAGCGCGGAGGTCAAACTGACATGGAAGGAAAGCGACGGAGCAGTTTACGACAATACATCCTCAACGCCGAGCGGGTCGGGAAAGGACAGCACGAAAAAAAGCAAGGGAACCGGCTCGAAGTACCTGAAAGGCCGAAAGGACGCCGGCGCTTCGGCAGGAGGAACGGCGGGCGGCTCGACAGGGAAAAGCGGGAACCTGACCGGCGCGGTGGGCGGGTATAACACATCCGGCATCAGCAGCAGTGCGAAAAAGATCAACCCGCCTTGCCAATCCACAATCCGGGACAGCAAAAAGCGTCCGGGGAAAAATACGGTGAGTTCCAAATAAGGGGTAAACGAACATGACGACTATCAGCACTGCGGGAACGGCAATCGACACGGAAGCCGACGAATATGAACGGCGAACGATTGCCAACGCAAAAAATCTTCTCCGGCTCAGGAAGGGCGAAATCGCATATGACCGCATGCGCGGGATTGATCCCGCCATTTTTGATCTTACCCTTACGCAAGCCCAGAATGTTATTTTAGCCGAGGTGACGCGAGTGCTGGCATGGGAGCCGGATATCCGCGTGCTGGCGGCGCGGCTCCTGCCGGGCGGAGACGGGACGGACGGTAAGTTTGTGATCGAGGCCGACGTGGAGGTGGTAACGTGACTTATATCGAGCTGGATTTCGACGCACTCTACAATGAGGCGCTGCTGATCTATCGACAGAATGGGGGAGACGTGCTTTTTCCGGGGGACGAAAAAGAAATGCTGCTGCGAACCATCTTAGGCATTTTGCAGCAGGAACGAGCGAGCTTGAATGCGGCGATTGCGCAGGGGACGATTCGCGACGCGCAAGGAACGTATCTGGACATTCTGGGTGAAAACGTGGGAGTTGCACGGCAGAGCGAAACCCATGCGGTCAGCACACTCGGTATCACCATACAGCGAGGTGAAAAGGGCATTACGATTGAAAAAGGGACGCTTTTTTCTTATAACGGACTGCTGACCTTTGAGACAACGCAGGCAGTCGGCGCGACGGCAGGCACAGGCCAGATGGAAATTACCGTGCCGATCATGTGCACAGCGGGCGGAACGGCGGGAAACGGACTTGAAAAGGGGACGCCGCTTCAAGCGGTTGAGCCGCGCGCATGGCTGATCGCAAGCAAGTTGACTGAAACGACGCGGGGCGGCGCACAGGAAGAAGAGGACGAAGCCTACCGCAAGCGAATCATCGAAAGCAATTTCCGCAAAAATGCAACGGGAAGCCGAGCGCAGTATAAGGCGGTAGCCATGTCGGTCAGTTCGTCGATTTTGGATGCAAGCCCAGTGGCTGACGAAAATTTTACCGACGGCGTCGGTCAGGATTACGGCTTGAAGCCCGGACAGGTCTTGGTCAGTCTGATGTTTGCAGAGAAGGTCTCGGAGCAGGACAAAAGCAAAATCCTTGAAGACGCATGGCAGGCACTCAGCGCAGACGAGAGCAGGCCGCTGACAGATACCATCGTCGTAAAAGAAGCGAAGAAAAAAACGTATCGACTGAAAATGAAGTATAAACTGCGGGACGATACGGAAGGTGAAAATCTGCTTCTGTCTGTCAACAAGGCCGCGAGTGCGTATCAGGCATGGCAGAGCGCAGCCATCGGGCGCGCGTTTGATCCATACAGGCTGACCAGCATGCTTTACAACGCGGGATGTAGCCGTGTGGACATCGACACGGACGCATCCAGCTTCGATGGCGGAGTAGCGACCTATACGCCGATTGACCGGGCAACCCGTATCGAGGGCACTGTGGAGTTGGAGGCGATTGTATGACAGAACTGTTGTACAGGCCGGAAAGCGAAGAAGAGCTGTACGCGCTTATGCCACGCTTTTTGAAAGAAGACAGAAATACGCGCGCGCTGATCGCGGCGGCCTGCCACATGGTTTTCAGGTTTCTGCAAGCGGTTGAGCACGCGATTGTTGAGTTGACGGACATTGATCGGATGAGCGAAGAAGCGCTCGACGAAAAGGCTTATTCACTCGGCATGCTATGGTACGACTATCAGGCGGACGTGCAGAAAAAACGGATGTGGATCGCCGAAACGGAGCAAATGCGTCGGAGCATCGGCACGATAGCGGCGATTGCCAGGTTGATGACCGGAGCATATGCCAACTGTAATGTCGAGGAATGGCCGGAATACGGAGGAGAGCCGTATCATTTCCGCGTCACGGTTTTTGGAAGCACAGACCCCAAACAAGAAGAATGGGCAAGGAAAGCAATCGAGCACACGAAGAACCTGCGTAGCATTTTGGACGGATTTTACTACAGCAGCACTACGTCGGGCATTGTGCTTGAAGCTGAAAGCCGCGCCTATGAGGCGGGCTATCGACGCGCAGGCGAAGGCCAAGACGCGCTGATGGGCGCATAAAGACGGAGGCAGACATGATTGAAGCAAAAACGGCGGAAAAGACGGCTGCGTGGCTGGCTAGACGAATCGCCTATGCGCAGGTGCAGACCGTTCAGGGATGGGAGAACGCCGTCCGGCTGGCTTACGAGGTCAGGGAAAATCACATCACGCTTTTTGTGACCATCGGAAGCGAGACATTAGGCAAAAGCGACGTGACGGCACTCAGACTGATTGACACGGGCGGAGACGTTTGCTATATGCGGGAACTCGATCTGAAGCGCAGGGACGGGGCAGGCACCATATACCGAACGGATATTGTGGTCAGGGTGGAGGAAAAAGAGCATGTATAATCTTGTAGACTGGACAGACAGGGACGTTGAGCATCCGCGACGGTTTGCCATGACGGAAAACGGGGACGGAACGTACACCCTGACGCCACAGCCGGGCGAAATCCGAAGAGAAGGAACGGCTTACGACGCCGAACACATGAACAACCTTGAAACCGGCGTAGACGCGAGCGTTTTACTTGCGTCTTTTTTATTTTCGCTTTTCTCGACCGGCGCGGAAAACGTCGTCGTTTCCGTCGAGGCCAAAACACTTCCACCCGGAAGCGAGGCCACGGCCAGCCTGACGACGGACGCGGGCGGAGGCAGAAAGCTGACGCTCGGTGTTCCACAGGGAATCCAAGGCGTTCAAGGAATCCAAGGCATTCAGGGCGTCCAAGGCATTCCGGGAATTAAAGGCGACAAGGGAGATAAGGGCGACAATGGTGACAAAGGCGACAAGGGCGACAGGGGAGACAAGGGCGACCCGGGGCCAGTCGGCGCGACGTTCAAGCTTTCGAACGGGATTTTGTACATTACGACAACATAAGGAGGCGAGGGAATGAGCTGGTCAGGCGGGATCACGGCGGCAAGCGCGGCGGGTGCGAGCACGACCTTCCGGTCGGATACGAGCGACACTTTTGCCTACACGAAAGGCATCTTTACCGCGCCGAAAGCGGGGCTGTATCGGTTTGAACTGTACGGAAGCAAAGGCAAAGACGCAAGCTCCGGCGGCACATGGGGCGAGGAGTGGTGGAGCAATGCGGACGGCGGCCGGGGCGGGTACGTCTCCTACTATCTGGAAATGAACGCCGGACAGACGGTCTATCTCGGATGCGGCGGCAGGAGAAGCTGCGCCTACGCGGCCAAAGCGCAGTCGGGTTCCGGCTCTCACGCGCTGGCGGGCATTGCGCAAAGCAACGTCTACGCGGTCGCGGGGGGCGGCGGAGACGGCGGCGGGTGGCGCGACAGCAACAACGGAAACGGCTATAACTGCATTAATGGCGCAGGCGGAGTCGGCGGCGGTTCCACAGGCGGAGATGGCAATGCCTCGCGTTCTTACAAAGGCGGTTCGGGCGGCACGCAGACCGGTCCCGGCCCCATTGACGGATGGTATAAAGGAAGCTATGGCACCGGCGCACAGTCCGCTGGCGGCGGTGCGAGCGGTTACGGCGTTGAGGGCGGCGCAGGCGGCGACGGATGGTATGGAGGCAATTGCGGCCTCGCCAACGCGAGAGAATGGAATGGCGCGGACGCTACAGGCGGGGGCGGCGGTTCAGGCTACGCGAACAACGGGATGGGGCACGTTCACCAATACAATGGCAAATCGTTCACCAACAGCACGACGGCGGGCGGCGGCTCGACGGGAAACGGCTACATCGTTATCACCTACGCGGCAGAGCCGCACCTGCCGGTGATGTTCAATGGAACGTTTGTGGACAGTGCAATTGTACTCAACGGCACAAAACTGACGAGCCTGATCTACAACGGCACGAAGCTCTATTGCAGAAAGTTCAAGCAGGCTATAAAAAATCTAATAACCGCAGGCATTGCGGAGAGCAGAAAGAAGGCGGAATATGTATAACGGACGCGGCGTCGGTGTTTCTATCGACACGCAGGCGGACAAGGTTTTGGGGAGAACGGCTGCACTTAAAACGAGTATCAGCAGAGACCCGAGAGCGCTGGCGACTTGGCAGCAGATTCGAGAAACGGCAAAGCAAGTCGAAATTATGATGCAGCGGGTCATGCGCGTCGCAGATGAAGTTTCGCCGGGCGCGATGTCCGCCTCCATCATGGAGTTGTCCAAGAAAGCAGATCAAACGCTGCAACAAATGCAAAATCAAGCTGAACAGGCGTTAAACGAAGCGGCGGAAAACGTGAAGAACGAACTGAAAGCGCGAGCGGATGCAGGCGAATTTACAGGGCCAAGAGGGCCGCGTGGTTTAACGGGTGAGGATGGCGAACCGGGGGCGCCTGGTCCACAAGGTCTGCAAGGCCCGCAGGGAGAGAAAGGCGATCCGGGTAAAGACGGCGAACCGGGGGCGACTGGCCCGCAAGGCCCGCAGGGAGAACCCGGCCCCCAGGGCCCAAAGGGTGACCCCAGCGATCCCGGCCAGTGGGAGCTGCTGGAAAAGGTGTCCCTGAACGCCGCCGCTGCCAGCTTTGAGCGCACCTTTCCCACCGAACTGCAGGCGCTGAAGGTGCTGTTTCAGGCAGGCAGCAGCCAATCCAAGGGCACGCTGCACTGGGTGTGCAGCACCAGCGATGGTGCCCAGCTGCTCAGTGCTTCTGCCCCCTGTGCTGCCAGCAGCCCGATGTCCAGCCCGCCCACCCGCACCTTTGCCAGCTTTCAGGCACTTCCCTGCTTCGGGCAGTATCTCTGTTTTGCCGCATCCGGCACCACAGGTGCACCGCCTGCGGTCTTTTTGCCTGCCGGAAGCGGCGGCCAGAATGTGGATGCCAGCCAGAAGCTCGGCAGGCTGACCCTGACCGTGGACACCAATGTCCGGCTTGCCGCCGGTGCCACGATCGAGCTGTGGGGCGTTCCGGCCTGAGTGGGAGCACCGAAACCGTTCCCGACAGAACTTTCGGTAAAATTTCTTTCACTTTCCATGAAATTTTTGTGTTTCGCCTTGATGCATCTACCATATTTTGTTATACTGGTTAAAAAGCGGAAAGTGGGGAATCGGCCATGGATGTCCCTGTTCGGTTTATCGATTCGATCATCAACAATCCCCTGCTGATGCAGTTTCTTGTGCATCGGTGGTTTTTTCTGCTGGAATATGCCCCCCGTCTGGATCAGCTGCGGGTCTACGATACCCGGAGCCGCACGCTGGAGACACTGGATGCCTACCTTGGCTCCGAGAAGCCGGAGCACGCCACGATCTTCGCGGAGGACCGCTGGAAGATGCGCGCCCTGCTCACCGGTGAGCTGTACGGCCCGCTGGAGATGCGCTTTGTCTCGCCGGAGGGGGTGTATTATTCCCGGGAGGTGGATGCCCGCCCGGTCGAGGACCCCGCCCGCGGCACGCTCTATGTGGGCTACGCAAAGGACATCACCGACCAGAAGAATCAGACCCAGGAGCTGCTGGAGCAGGCCCGCCACGATTCCCTGACCCAGCTGTATAACAACCGCACCGGCAAGGAGCTCATTGACCGCTATCTGCAGGCCAAAGATCCCTATGCCTCCTGCGGAATGCTGGTCATCGACCTGGATTTTTTCAAGAACGTCAACGACTGCTACGGCCATCTGTTCGGCGACAAGGTCCTGCAGGAGTTTGCCCGGCTGCTACGCACCCTGTTCCGCTCCAGCGACATTCTGGTGCGGTTCGGCGGCGATGAGTTCGTGGTGTTTTTGAAGGATATCCCCAACACCACCCTGCTCCAGAAGACCCGCCAGCTTTCGGAATCCGTGCAGCAGGTGAAGTTCTGGGAAAACGATTACCGGATGACCTGCAGCATCGGTGCCTGCTTCCTGCCTGAAAACACAGCGGGCTATTCCTTTGACCAGCTGTTCGAAAACGCGGACTGGGCCCTGTATCAGGCCAAGCAGAACGGCCGCAACCAGTATGTATTCTGCGACAATCTGCGGCGCTACGCCCAGGCGGTTCCTGCCGCCCCGGAAACGGCCGATATCGATGCACGCTACCTGCACAACGACCTGATCTCCACCGCCTTTGAACTGTTCGAGAAGAACAACAGCTTTGAGACCGCCATTCCCCTCTTCCTGAAGATCGTCGGCATCCGGCTGCAGCTGGACCGCATCACCATTGTGGATACCCGCATCCGGGAACGCAGCATCTCCCGGCAGTTCCAGTGGACCTCTCCCCGCGCGGAGCCGGTGCCTCTGAACGGTGAATCCTATACCAAGGAGGACTTCCTGACCCTGTTCCACAGCTATGATGAATACGGTACCACCGTGCTGCAGGCCGACAATATGGGGATGTACTCACCGCAGGGGCGCGCGCTGCTGATGCAGGGCGGGGCCCAGACAGTGGTCTACGCTGCCATGTACGGCGAGGGCGAGTATCAGGGTGCCATTGCCTATGTGGTGTGCGGCAGCAAGCGGTACTGGACTCCCCAGAACCGCCGGGAGCTGGGCGAGATCACCAAGATCATCAACGCCTACCTGAGCAAGCATCTGGCCGTGAACGCCGTGAGCCGCGGCATGACCTCTGCCCCCGAGTTCGACCGGCTGACCGGCCTGCTGGCCTTTTCCCGTTTCAAGGAGGAGGTCTTCCACAAGATCATCGGCGGCTACGCCGAGGGCTTCCAGATCTTCTACTGTGACTTCGAGAACTTCAAATACTTCAACGAAAAATACAGCTACGCCACCGGTGATCAGCTGCTGAAAGAATTCAGCGATTTCCTCATCGAGGCGGCCCGCCACTGGGGCGAGTGCTACCTGTGCCGGGTGGTGGGCGACCAGTTCGTGCTCTACCTCTCCTGCCGCGACGAGAAAGGCCCGCTCCACTATGCAGACACGCTCTGCCACCGGTTTGAGCAGTATCAGGCCCAGCATTACCCGGAGGTACGCCTGCGGGTGCGGATGGGTGTGTACGCCATTGAGCCCGGCTGCCTGAGCGCATCGGCCGCCATCGACAAGGCAAACTTTGCCCGCAAGCAGGTGCACAGCAACACCCGCGTGTCTGCTGTCCAATTTGACAAAAAGCTGGAGGTCAAGCAGACCCTGACCGGTGAGCTGCTGAGCGGCCTGCCGCAGGCGCTTGAGAACGGTGAGTTCAAGCTGTACCTCCAGCCCAAGTTCTCGCCCAAGGATCTCTCGGTCATCGGAGCTGAGGCGCTGACCCGCTGGATCAAGCCGGACGGCACCGTGGTCTACCCCGACCAGTTCATTCCCATTCTGGAATCCACGGGCCACATCGTGGAGCTGGATCTGTACATCTTCGAGCAGGTGGCCCAGTTCCTGCAGCGCAATGCTCAGGCCGGGCACCGGCTGCTGCCCATTGCGGTGAATGCCTCGGTGATGCTGGCCCGGGAGGATGCCCCCACCCAGGAGTACAACGAAATTCTGGAAAAGCACAACATCAGCGCCCGGATGCTGGAGATCGAGCTGACCGAGACGGCGGTGGTCTCGGAGTACGACCGGATGAAGCGCCTGCTTTCCTCCTTCCAGAGCGATGGAATGCAGACCTCGCTGGACGATTTCGGCGCGGGCGGTTCCCTGCTGAACAACATGGTGGATATCCCGGTGAACACCATCAAACTGGATAAACTCTTCCTGACCCGGTGCAGCTCCAACACGCGGGGCACCGATTTTCTGCGGGAGATCGTACATCTGGTCAAACGGCTGGGCTACAACGTCATCTGCGAGGGCATCGAGACCGAGGAGCAGGTGCAGCTCCTCCGCTCGCTGGACTGCGACGGCGCGCAGGGCTTCTGGTTCTCCGAGGCCATCCCGGCTGAGGAGTTCGAGCGGCGGTATCTCTGCGACTGAGACAAAAAAACACTCCCCTTCGGGTGGAGCCGTGCGGCACACGGTCCTGCCCGAAGGGGAGTGTTGCTGTTTAGAAAGAATTATACCGTGGTCTCGACCCGGGGAGCACCACCGGCGATCTCTTCTGCCGTCAGGGGGGCAGCCTGCGCCGGGGCGTTCAGGCGCTCCTTGGCGACTGCCAGCATCAGCTTGATGCGGTTTTCCTGGTTGACCCGGGTGGCGCTGGGGTCGTAATCAATGGGGGTGATGTTGGCGCTGGGATACAGGGCACGGATCTTGTTCACCATGCCCTTGCCCACGATATGGTTGGGCAGGCAGCCGAAGGGCTGGGCACAGACGATGTTGCCATAGCCGCCCTCGACCAGCTCGATCATCTCGGCGGTCAGCAGCCAGCCCTCGCCCATCTTGGCACCCAGAGAGATGATGCCCTCGGGCTTTTTCATCAGCTCGCGGAACGAGCCGGGCGCGTAGAAGCCGTACTTGCGCATGGCGTCGTAGCTGGCGCAGCCGATGCCGTCCAGCCAGCTCAGGAACGCATCCGCGCCGCCCGCGACCAGCTTGTTGCCGCCGTACAGGTCGATGTCAAGCTTGTAGTTGGCCACGCAGTACTCTACAAAGCCCATCAGACCGGGCAGGTTGACCTCGCAGTCCTGGCTCTCAAGGAATTTTTCCAAATCGTTATTGCCCAGCGGCGAATACTTGACGTAAATTTCGCCGACAACGCCGACCTTGACCTTCGGTACGCGGGTGATGGGGATGGTGGCGTAGTCCTTCGCGATGTCGTAGAAGCGGCGTTTCATATCGTGGGCGGAGTAGTTCCTGTCGCCGCGAATCCAGCCCTGGATGGTGGCGATCCACTTTTCGGTCATGGCGTCGGCGTCGCCCTTGTGATCCTCATAGGCGTGGGTCTGGCTGCGCAGGGCCACCAGCATATCACCGTAGAAAATCGATGCAATGACTTTGCGCAGCAGCGGCACAGTCAGCGGCAGGCCGCTGCCCTTTTCCAGACCGGAGAAGTTCAGCG
>OIWQ01000804.1_pt1 | contig 40302 bp, 29 predicted proteins | sample 1587571 | NCBI WGS metagenome assembly OIWQ01 (sample SAMEA3888910, study PRJEB22519) | human gut metagenome | biome: human gut; feature: human-associated habitat; material: faeces | place: Denmark | collected 2010
ACCTTCTGGTCGCGCCCTTGAAGTTGAACGTCAGATTGTCCAAATGCGGCCCGCGCAGCGTCGAGCCGTTACGCGGGTTGGTAAACCCGCGTAACTACCTACTCCCGAGCTCCGTACTGCTCGTAGTAGGCGTCGATGGCGGTCTTGAGCTCGTCGTCGATGACAACCTTGCCGTCGATCTCGTGGTTGTAGAGGGTCTCGACGACCTCGGCCATGGAGACGATGCTCGCGACGGGGAAACCGTACTTGGCCTCGATCTCCTTCTGCGCGGTGGTCACACCGCCCTTGCCGACCTCCATGCGGTTGAGGGACACGATCAGGCCCTTGATCTCGACATCGGCAGCAGCCTTGACCTTGGGATAGGTCTCGTCGATGGACTTGCCGCTGGTGGTAACGTCCTCGACCATGACCACACGGTCGCCGTCCTTGGGCTCATAACCCAGCAGGTTGCCCTTATCGGCACCGTGGTCCTTGGCCTCCTTGCGGTCGCAGCAGTACTTGACCTCCTTGCCGTACAGCTCGTGGTAGGCAATGGCGGTCACGACGGCCAGCGGAATACCCTTGTAGGCCGGTCCAAACAGCACATCAAAGTCGTCGCCAAAGTTATCGTGGATGGCCTGGGCGTAATACTCGCCCAGCTTCTTGAGCTGATAGCCCGTCACGTAAGCGCCGGCGTTCATAAAGAACGGGGACTGACGGCCGCTCTTGAGCGTAAAGCTGCCGAACTTAAGAACGTCGGACTCAACCATAAACTTGATGAACTCTTGCTTGTAAGCCTCCATGCGGGCTCCTCTCGTAATTGCGTACGTGCTCTTCAGTTTAGCGCAGGCGAGGCGTCGATGTGGGCGTGCTTTGAGGCCACATCCCCCCGTTAGAGTAAGGAACTGGGCGGCGGCTCATACGCTAGTCCTTGGGCGTCCAGGACCAGAAGAAGTTGATAAGGGCCACGCGCGAGGCGGTGCCGGTCTTCTTGTTGATCGAGGAAATGTGACGATAGAGCGTGGAGCGCGAAAGGAAGAGCGTTGTGGCGATGTCCTGAACGCTCTGGTCCGAAACGACCAAGACCTCAAGAATATCGCGCTCGCGCTCTGTAAGCCCAAAGGTGGCGACGAAGGCATCGAGGCGCTCATCGGACGTGAGCTCCGCTGCCTCCACGGGCTCGGGGTCGGAGCATGTGGGCGCAAGATCCCCACCAAGATCGTCGGTGGCAAGCGGCAGTCCGTCCCGCATCGCGGCATCATCGGCTCGTTGCCCCAACTGCCCCAGCAGCGTAATCGCAATGCCCACAAACATCACGAGCGCCGCACCGACCGCAGCCAGCACATTTTGACTCGAGATAATCGCCACTGCCGGCGCTGTCACGAACATCGAGCACACGTTGTTGACGACGCGACCCATGCACGGCCAAAAATATGACCAGCGCGCATAGAGCGAGACGGCGGCATATTTTGTGGTAAAGAACACCACGAAAAAGCCCGAGCCCAGATAAAAGATGATCGTGGCAGCAGGCTCGTTGCCGCCATTGCCATCGACGATGAGCACAAAGAACGAAAGCGTGGACAGTATGGCGGCACACGTCATGCCGATATTCATATACGAGCGGCCGTGCAGGTCAAATAGTGCGCCAGCGACCAACGAGCTCACGACAAGCAGCAGGCGCGGCCAATCGCCCAAATCGACGGCTCCGACAGCATACAGGGTCGTGAGGCCCGCGTTGAGAGCGGCGAATACGCTGGAAAGATACGCCGTCGCCACGGTCAGGCGAACTACGGCGCGACGGAATGCCGCCTTTGCCTCGGGATCGTCATGCCACTTGGCGCCATATTCCAGAGCATCTACCGAAAGCCCGGCAGCACTGGGTTCAAAGTTGGGATCGGACTCGTCGCGCAGCTTGGCGCGTCGGGCACCGTGGAGCAACGCCACCTGCGCGATCGCACAGACGACCAGAACAGCCTACTGAGGAATGCCGACAGGCATCACCATGTGGTTGAGAACCTGCACCAGAACGCCCATGGCGTAAGAAAGTGCGGCGGCGCGCGCCAAGCAGGGCGTTCGCGCAAAGCGCCTCGCAAAATTTGCATGAGCAGTCGATCCGCAGTAGCCCAGCGCGCAGCACGCCACCAAACCGCCGGCAATTACCACCTCAACCTGAACCGCCATAATCAACAGCAGCAATGCCGCCACCAGCAAAACGCCCGTGACGTCACTCGTTGCGTCGATAGCATGGGGACGGCGATAGTACAGAATGGGACGCACAAAAAAGCCAATCACGCTCGCGCCGATGACAAGGCTCTCATAAATAACGACCTCGTTCGGAGACACGAACTCGGCCATGCGCACATCAAAAAGATACTCGCACGCCAAAAACGTGAAGAAGAACAGCGCCAGGCATATAATCTCCCGAATGCCCCGACGCAAATATGCGGTTGTGTCTCCCATGCCCCTCATGGTTAACCCCCAGCCACTCAATTGTCTGGAAATCTATTTTAATAAAGAACCAGTCTCAATATCGAAGCCAGGCTCGAAATGCTGCCAATTCGACCCCAGCCGTCCACATCACGCCGCGATTTTGAGCCGCATGGACCAGAAGGGACGCGCGCGATCTCTAGCTCGGCCAGGAGTGTCTCCAACTACCACCCATTTAAGTACGTCCCCATTGAGTGGCCGAAGAGTGTCCCCGGCGTCCAATCAAAAAATGGGCCATGTGTCCCAGTTGTGGAGACTCCTTGAGCCGTCTGGGTATCGCGAAGGATCGCGCACTCCCCCATCATCAAAAGTGACACACGCTACCAGTTGATGGGAGGCAGCCATGGGCTTCTTTGACAAGATGTTCGAGAAGAAAGAGTGCGCGATTTGCGGTACCGAGCTGGGACTTCTAGGTAAGACAAAAATCAATGAAGGCTACCTGTGCAAAGAGTGCGCCGGCAAGCTCTCCCCCTACTTTCACGGCTATCGCTCCAGCACCGCGGACGACATCCGTGAGCAACTCGCCTACCGCGAGGCCAACGCCGAACGCCTGTCTTCGTTCAACCCCACGCGCACGCTTTCTGCCGGGCGCACCAATATTATGCTCGATGAGGACGCGGGCCTGCTGATCATCACTTCGCAGAGCCGCTGGCGCGACGCCAATCCCGACATCATCGAGTTCTCGCAGGTACTCGGCTGCGATATGGATATCGACGAGCATCGCACCGAGATCTATCGCGAGACCAAGGACGGCGAGCGCGAGAGCTACAACCCGCCGCGCTACGACCTGGATTACGACTTTAATCTGACCATCCACGTCAACACGCCGTACTTTACCGAGATCAACCTGCGCGTGAACGACTCCACCATCGATCAGCGCGGCTCCATCGAATACCGCGAGGCCAAGCGCCAGGCAACCGAGGTCCGCGACGCGCTGGTGCAGCTGCGCCAGGAGACGCGCGACAGCGTCGTGGCCGCCAAGGCCCCCAAGACCGCGGTGACCTGCCCCTTCTGCGGAGCCACCACCATTCCCGATGCCAGTGGGCGCTGCGAATACTGCGGCGGCGCCATCGGCGCATAGCCTCCGGCAGCGAAAGGACCGATCATGGCCTTCGAGAGCGTTAACTATCAGTGCCCTGCCTGCGGTGGCCCCTTGCATTTTGCCAGCGCCGAGCAAAAGCTCGTCTGCGACTACTGTGACTCGCGCTTTGAAGTCGAAGAAGTCGAGGCCCTCTATCGCGAGCGCCAGGACAAGGCAGATGCCAAAGCCGATGCCGCAGCCGCGGCCCCCAAGCCTGCTGTCGACGATGCCGTGCAGGAGCTGGCCCAAAACGCCGGCTACATCTGCTCGTCGTGCGGCGCCGAGCTCGTGTCCGACGGCACCGTCGCCGTCACCACCTGCCCGTACTGCGGTAACTCCGCCGTGGCGCCCGGCCAGCTCTCTGGCGACTTCTCACCCGACCTGGTGATTCCGTTTAAGCTCGGGCGCGATGACGTCACGGCCGCACTCAAGGAACACTACAAGGGCAAGATCTTGCTGCCCAAGAGCTTTGTCACCGGCAACCACATCGACGAGGTCCAAGGTGTCTACGTGCCGTTTTGGCTCTACGGCGCCCGCGTTGACGGCGAAGTGTACTTTGACGCGACCAACGAGACCGTGACCGAGGAATCCGACCGCACCGTCACGACCACCGACCACTACGATGCCTATCGCAAGGGCAATATCTCGTTTAAGCGCGTGCCCGTCGACGGATCGTCCAAGATGCCCGACGGCCACATGGACGCCATCGAGCCGTTTGACTACGACGCACTGCGTCCGTTCTCGATCGCATATATGCCCGGCTACATCGCCAACCGTTACGACAAGGACTGCGAGACCTGCAAGGCGCGCGCCGAGCGCCGTATGGAAGAAAGCACGATCTCGGCCCTGCGTGAGACCGTCGTCGACGAATACGACGATGCCACGGTCGAAAGCAAGCAGCTCGACTACACCTGGGAAGACAGCGACTACGCCCTGTTCCCCGTCTGGATGCTCTCCACCTCGTGGAACGGCAAGAGCTACCTGTTTGCCATGAACGGCCAGACCGGCCGCTTGGTCGGCGAGCTCCCCTGCTCCAAGCCCAAGCTCGCCATCGCCTCGGTGCTGTTCTTTGTGATCGGATTTATCCTCTCCCAGATTCTCTTTATGGGGGAATACGCCTTCGATCCGGATTACCTCACCTTTGATATCGAGGGCATCCTCATCAACGTCATCGCGCCGCTGATCATCGCGATTATCGGAGACGTGCTACTGGTAGGCCAGCTCAAGACGGCCAACGAGGCCACCCACGCCGACGAGTACTGCGGCGAGCTCGACCTGACCGAGAAGCACGACACCTTCAGCCACACCGAGACCACCGTTGTCATGAAAGACGACAAGGACGACTAAGCAATCCAACCAATACCACCCGGCCTTTGACGAGAAAGGAAGATTACCATGGGACTCTTGAAAGCTGGATTGGGAGCTGCCGGCGGCGTCATGGCCGACCAGTGGAAGGAATTTATCTATTGCGAATCGATGCCTGCTGACGTCTTGGCCTGCAAGGGCAGCAAACGCACCGGTGGCCGCAGCTCCAACACGCGCGGCGAGGACAACGTCATCTCCAACGGCTCGGTCATCGCCGTCAACGACGGCCAGGGCATGCTCGTGGTGCAAAACGGCAAGATCATCGAAGTCGCGCTGGAGCCCGGTGAGTTCGTCTTCGATACCGGCAGCGAGCCGAGCGTCTTTAGCGGCAACCTGGGCGACTCCATCAAGGAGACCTTCGCCAATATCGGCAGCCGCTTTACCTTTGGCGGCGACGCGGGCAAGGACCAGCGCGTCTACTTCATCAACACCAAGGAGATCATCGGCAACAAGTACGGCACCGCCTCGCCCGTGCCCTTCCGCGTAGTCGACAACAATATCGGTCTGGATGTCGACATCTCCGTTCGCTGCAACGGCGAGTATTCGTACCGCATCACCAACCCGCTGCTGTTCTACACCAACGTGTGCGGCAACGTGACCGATAGCTACACGCGCGATAAGATCGACAGCCAGCTTAAGTCCGAGCTGCTCACCGCTCTGCAGCCCGCCTTTGCCAAGATCTCGGAGATGGGCATCCGCTACAGCGCTATTCCCGGCCACACCACCGAACTCGCCCGCGCGCTCAACGAGGTCCTCTCGGCCGACTGGCGTGACCTGCGCGGTGTCGAGATCGTGAGCTTTGGCGTCAACTCCATCGCCGCCTCGCAAGAAGACGAGCAGATGATCAAGGACCTGCAGAAGGCCGCAGTCATGCGCGATCCCACCATGGCGGCCGCCAACATCGCCAGCGCCCAGAGCGACGCGATGCGCGCGGCAGCGGCCAACCCCAACGGCGCGATGGCAGGCTTTATGGGCATGGGCATGGCAGGTGGCATGGGCGGCATGAACGCCAGCCAGCTGTTTGCCGCCGGCCAGGCACAGCAGCAGGCCGCCCCGCAGCCGGCTCCGACACCCGCCCCCGCACCGGCTCCCGCTGCCGCACCTGCGGCCGGCGCATGGACCTGCAGCTGCGGCGCCACCAACACCGGCAAGTTCTGCTCCGAGTGCGGCAGCCCCGCACCCGCCCCGGCACCGGCCAAGTGGTTCTGCCCCAACTGCGGTAGCGAAAACGGCGGCAAGTTCTGCAGCAACTGCGGAACACCCAGGCCCTAGCCCCTTTATCTGGTAATTGGCGGGGGTTCCGCCACCCCTGCATTTGCTTCTATGGGTTTCGTTCGATAAAGGAGGACACCATGAAGACAACGTTCAAAAAGTCCGTACTCGCATTCCTGACATGCGTCCTGGCGCTCGCCTTTGCCCTGACGGGCTGCAGCGGCGGCGGCAAGGACCCCAAGGCCAACTTCGTCGGCAGCTGGCAGTACTCGGGTGGAACCTTGGACGGCGAAGAGCTCACCGATGAGTATATGGATATGCTCAAGGAGTGGGGCCTCAACTGTATCCTGATCCTCGACGAAGACGGCACGGGCGTCCTCGACATGTTCCTTGAGGTCGCCGACCTGAAATGGGAGGCCAAGGACGCCACCACCGTAACGATTACCGCCGAAGATGAGTCGCACGACCTGAAGCTCAAGGACGACAAGCTCGTCCTCGAGGTGGAAGGCGACAAGATTATCTTTACGAAGTCCGACAAGGATCTGTCCGGTACGGTGAAGAAGGATCGCGAGAACGCCGAGAAGGAAGAAGAGATCGATGAGGCCGTCGAAGACGACGACGTCCAGAGCATCGAAATCTCCCCCGCCGTCACCGTCGCCGATGACGACCTGTGCACCATCACCATCACCGAGAAGTTCAAGGACGACTGGGGCGACATCGGCTTTGTCGTCAACATCACCAACAAGAGCGACAAGGACCTGACCTTCTACGCTCCTTCCGGCAAGACCAACGTCAACGGCACCATGAAGGAACCCTGGTTCTCGGCTCACCTGATGCCCGGCACCAACGCCACCGAGGAATTCACGTTCTCGAGCGGCGAGCTTGACAGCCTTGACGACCTGGTCAACACGACCATCGGCATCGACGCCTACCTGACCGATTCCTACGAGGACGTCGCCTCCTACAGCGCAACCATCGAGTAACGGCACGTAACATCAGCCGCGGTTGGCGGACACATCCGCGCACATGTCAGGCGGGGCCGCAGGAGATAATCCTGCGGCTTTATGCCGATGCGTAACGAGCGCTAGCGCTCCATGTTGGGAACGATGCTGCCCTCCGTTACTGCGTGCACGGCCAGGCGCATGATGTTGTCGTAGCCGGTCTTGCTTAGGATCTCCGAGATGCGACGCTTGATGGTGCCCTCACTCATAAACAGCTCGGCCGCAATCTCGCGACGACTTTTGCCCTCACAGGCAAGGCGCAAAATCGACAGCTCGACATCGTCGAGTGCCGCCGTGCCCGAAAAAATGCTCTCGGGCGGCTTGGGAAACGTGCAATAGCCCGCCAGCGTGGAGCGCATCACGGCGAACAGCTCGTCGATACCGACGTTCTTGTACACAAAGCTATCGACGCCCGCCTCGCGGGCCTGATCGACAAAGGTGATCTCGGGCATGCCGGTCATGATAATGATGCGACACTCGGGCAGCTGCTCCTTAATGCGCGCCGCCGCCACGATGCCGTTTGAATCGTGTTCGGTGCACACGTCCATCAGTATCATGTCCGGGCGCTCCTTGAGCGCGACGCCCAAGGCCTCGGAGGCATCGGCGATCGCGGCGACGACGGTCATATCGGGCTGGTCGCCAACGGAGCGCGCCAGGCTTTCGCGCAGAATGGCCTGGTCTTCGACAATTAACACGCGGATCATGAGTTTCTCCTTTGGGACGTGTCGTTGGCGTTAAGCGGAATGGATACCGCAAGCGTAAAGGGCGGGGCGGCATGGACCTCTAGGCTGCCACCCAGATCTTGCGCGACATGCCTCATACCTGGGATACCCGTTCCCTCGCGATACGATACGGGGGCCGGAGACCCGTCGTTAGAAATCGTCATGCGCGCGACGGTGCCAGCATACGTCCCCTCCTGCCACAGGCGCACGTGGACCCGATGCGCCTGCGCATGCTTGGTGGCATTGGTCGAGGCCTCGCGGATAATCTGCAAAAATGCGGCGGCGACACGCGCGTCCTCAGGCAGCACACCCTCAACATCGATATGCACACTAACCAGGCCAAAAGCATGGACGATATCACCCAGCTGCTCTGCAGGCTCGCTGGCACCACCACTGCGCAGGTCGGCGGCAATTGAGCGTAGCAACGGGTCAATCTGCTCGAGTGACTCATCGTCCAGACGCCCCTCCTCCAAATAGCGATGAAGAATGGACAGACGCTGCCCGATTACATCGTGAACGCGGGCACGCATACGTAGGTAGGCCGCATTGTCGGCAACCTTTTTGACTTCTTCGATCTGGGCCTGGAGCTCTTGGCCCGCAAGCTCAAGCAGGTGATTGGCTTGCGCCAGGCGGTCGTGGGCATGCGCATACTCCGTCACGTCCAGTCCGATAATGCGCTCGAACGAACGGCCCGAAACCATAACACGATCGCACACAAACAGGCGAATCTCGGCGGGAGAGACCTCGATTACCGCACGCGCCTCACCAAAACGGTCCAGATTAATCCGCACACGGTTCCTACTGCTTTCGGGCATTTGCATGCTAAGTTTGCGCAGGTCGTTCCATGTGCCGCTCATGTCGCGTAGATCGGTTGGCATGTGAAGCTCAACGAGGTTTTTGCGCATGCAGCGGTTCATGAGCAGCGGACGGCCCCTCTGGTCTAGATACAGGATGCCCACGGGAATCACGTTGATGGTCTCGATCGTCGAGAACGCAGTGATATCCTCCTGGCGGTTACGGACGTCCATCAAGAGCGCCGCGATGGAACGGAACAGGAAGAACGCTCCCTCTGCGATAAGGACAACGGTCCACGCCGGGCCCATGGCAAAAACCACCGGTGGTGTAACGGCGACAACAAGCAACAGCTCGACCAGCATGACGGGGCGACGATAGTGCACCATAAGTACCACGCCATAAGCAAAGATTGCGGCATTGAGCCACAACGCTCCGCCCATTGCCCTGGCGCAAACGTCAAGCGGCGCCACCAGATACGAGCCAGACGACGCGAATAGGATAAGCGCCGAAACCACCAGGTGAAGCACAAGGCTCGCCTCGTAGGCGCAAATCCCCTTACGGTTATAGGACGAGCGGCGCGATGCGATGAGCGGGACATGAATCGTCTGCAAACACGCAGCCAGGGCAAAGACAACATCGAGCGCAACGATTTGGGGAAGGATGAGCGAAATCTGCATCGTCACTCACCCGCCCTCGGCATCAAAACGATCATGCGCAGCTGGCCGGGCTCGCCCTCAAGGCGGTATGCCACGTTGCGCCCCTGCAGAGCGCTTTCGAGCTCTTGCGCAGCGGGCGTCTGCGAAAGATCTTCATCATCGTTGGAAAAAAGCGTGGCGCGCAGCTCGACACTGCATCGGTCATGGTCGCCCAAGTGATACATAAGCGCCGGATGGTCGGTGGTGTAGGCAAAAAACGCAAAGTCATACACGCAGTCGTACAGGGCGCTTACCGTACTGGCGTGCATCGGGCGCCGTATGGCGATAATCGAGGCGCAATCGATATCGATGGTGCGCAGGTCGCTTGCGAGCTCGTTGGCAATGAGCTGAATGCGGTCGCGATCAAAACCGCTCTCCCCGTGCTGTGCCAACGTGAGCGACCCCTTGCGCTTGCAATAGGCGACGAGCATCTTGGCGCGCTGCAGCATGCGGTAACGCTCGTGCGAAGATGCCTCATCGGTCAACGGCGGCAGCGAGCTCAGCAGGTCGTACATCCCTTCGAGCGCGCGGGCAAGCGCCTGGTCTACGTCTTGGACCAGCAAGGTCTCGGCCTCTTGATCTGCCAAATGCGTCTTAAGGTCGTAGTCGGCGGCGAGTAGCTCGTTTTGACGCTGCAGCTCCATGCGACGATGTGCCAGTTCACGGTTAAGCTCATTGAGCTCCGACACGTCTTGGGCAAGCAGGGCCGATCCGCCCAGCAGTGGAAAGGCACGATACATTACATCGGGATCGGACGCCACGGCAAAGGCATGGGCGCGGCCGTGCTCCTGGGTCCGCAACTCCTCGCGCACGCCTACCGGCATTGGCTTTGACACCGGCGTGGCATAGACTTCCTGCAGGTCGCGCGTTAGAACTTTGAGGTCGAGCGGCAAGGTGTCGAAGATGCCGGCGATGTCGTGATACGACGGAACGACACCGCAATCGAGACAGATTTCCATCGCCACCACGCACAAGACGCAATAGACGAGCGAGAAGTTGAGCCTCCATGCCCAGGGCACGCGCAGAGCATATGAGATGGCAAAGAATGCGCCGCCCAGCAGTACGAGCGCCGCCGTGCCCGAGAATCGCTGGATGCGAAAGGACGAGGACCGGCCAACCAGGATAAAAAAGGCCACGAAGTTAAAGGCCGTCCACACGAGGACGGCGAAATATCCCCAGCCATACGTGTAGTCGTTGCTCCAGGTGTCGCTTGTACGGTCAAAGCGGAAGACCTGCTGGTGAAAATCGTTGGTGAGCACAAATCCGATAAGCAGGATGGCCACAATCCACAGCGCAGCGCAGTAGCGGCGACCCAGGCGGTGTTGCTCCAGGCCCGCAAGGCGCAGACCACACAACTGGTAGAGCAGTGGAATGAGCGTCATGGGCACGTAGTACAGGTACCACAGCACGGTGGCATAGAACGGCGTGAACGACTTGTACTTGAGAATGACTTCGATCATCCACAGGGCGCAGATGGTGGCGATGGCAACAAGACGGCGGCGCAACACATAGTCCAAACAGCGCAGATAGACCGATACGCCCCAGATCGAAAATACAATTGCGGCGACAAGCAACGGGAGAGAGCTCGAGTGGACGAGCGCATCCACGACCTCTTCGGACACCTTGCTATAGGCGGGCACGGCATTGGAAAGCTTGGAATCGGAGGCGAACAACGCCGGCAAGACTGCCAAAAGTATAAGGAACAGCGCGGTGGTGACACCGGCGATAGCAAAGACGCGATGGCGATATGCACGATGCGTTATACCAACTAGGAATCGCGGCATGGCGAACAACCTGCCGCCCCTGGGATCCGCAACCGGCGCGGTCCGGGCGGCCGCGTGGCCGATATGTCGCTCGCGGGTACCCATAGTGCCTTTAGTGTACCGACAGATGGGTCGAAAAAGCGGGCCGCATGTCCCAAAATCCGCAGACGGCAAGGCGCCCGGTGAGCACATACTCGCCGGGCGCCTTGGTTAGGAGGCTATGAGGATGAGCACGCGAAATTCACAGCGGTCAGGCCCGCCTCCCCTAAGGGCCTGAGGTGCTCAAGATTGGGAGCGACAAGCCCGACGAAGCGTACTTAGGTACGCGAGGAGGGTTGGAGCCCCAAGGTTGAGCGCCTCAGTGCCCTTAGGAAAGGTCCTCACCATTAGAAGCAATAACCTTCTTGTACCAGTCGAAGCTCTTCTTCTTGGAGCGCTTGAGGGTGCCGTTCCCGGCGTCGTCGCGATCCACATAGATAAAGCCGTAGCGCTTGGACATCTCGCCCGTGCCGGCCGAGACCAGGTCGATCGGGCCCCAGGTGGTGTAGCCCAGCAGGTCAACGCCGTCCTCGGTCACCGCGTCGCGCATCGCGGCGATATGCTGACGCAGGAAGTCGATACGGTAGTCGTCGTTGATGGAGCCATCCTCCTCGACAACATCCTTGGCGCCCAGACCGTTCTCGACCACAAACAGCGGCTTCTGATAACGGTCGTACAGGTCGTTGAGGGTGATGCGGAAGCCCAGCGGATCGATGGCCCAACCCCACTGGCTCTCCTGCAGGTAGGGATTCTTGGCGCCGGCGAAGGCATTGCCCTGGGTGCGCTCGACATCGGGGTTATCGGCACCGGCGGAGCAACGGGTGCTGTAATAGCTAAAGCTGATGAAGTCGACGGTGTTGGCGGCCAGGATCTCGCGGTCCTCATCCGTCATGCCCACATCGATGCCCAGACGCTCGAGCTTCTTGACGGCATAGGCCGGGTAGTAGCCGCGGCTCTGAACGTCGACGAAGAAATAGTTGCTCTGGTTGTCGAGCTGCGCCTGGCGTACATCGCCCGGACGGCAGCTGTAGGGGTAGTAGCTACCTGCGGCAAGCATGCAGCCGATCTTGATCTCGGGGTCGATCTCGTGGGCGATCTTGGTTGCCCACGCGCTGGCGACGAGCTCGTTGTGGGCTGCCAGGTACTCGACGGCCTCCTTGTTCTCGCCCTCCTCAAAGACCAGACCGGCACCCATAAACGGCAAGTGCAGGATCATATTGATCTCGTTGAAGGTAAGCCAGTACTTCACCAGACCCTTGTAGCGGGTAAAGATCGTGGTCGCGAGGTTCTTGTAGAAGTCGATGAGTTTGCGGTTGCGCCAGCCGCCGTACTCCTTGATGAGGTGAATCGGGCAGTCGAAGTGTGTGATGGTCACGAGCGGCTCGATACCGTGCGCCTGGCACTCGCGGAATACGTCCTCGTAGAAAGCCAAGCCGACCTCGTTGGGCTCGGTCTCGTCGCCGTTGGGGAAAATGCGGGTCCACGCCAAGCTCATGCGGAAGGTCTTAAAGCCCATCTCGGCAAAGAGGGCGATGTCCTCCTTGTAATGGTGATAGAAATCGATGCCGGTCTGCGCAGGATAGTAATAGCCGTCCTCGAAGTCGAGCATCTTGCGCTGGCCGGAAACCACCGCATAGCGCTCGGGGCCGTGCGGAGCCACGTCCACGTTGGCCAGGCCGCGGCCGTCCACGTTGTAGGCGCCCTCGCACTGGTTGGCAGCCGTCGCGCCGCCCCACAGGAAGTCATTACGGAAAGCCATGCATCAATCCTTTCGCACGCTGTTGTCATAGGCTCAGTATCCCTGCAAACAACGCGTCGCTCAACGGCAAGGGCGCAGGTCGATACTTCTTTTCGCGCGCAGATGCTCGGCGGCCGCCCCGCCTGACACTTTTTGATCCCCGCCTGCCCAAGCCGCCACAAAGGGGACAGTCACCTTTGTGATGGCTGGGGCCCGTTTGTCTTGATCTGTAACAGGTAGACCGCCAAAACCGGGCCTGGTGTTACAGATCGAGATTTTTCGGGCGGCCCTCTGCAGTTTGTCTAAATCTGTAACAGGTAGAGACGATTTAGCCCGCTAGATGTTACAGATTGAGACAGAAGATTCTAGTCCACGGTGATGTCGAGGTTCTTTCCGATGAGGCCCACGTAGCCGCCTTCGGCTGCCTTGGGGCTGTCGGCGTGGCAGAGGACCCACTTGTCGGCCTTCCAGTAGCAGTAGCTGTCGCCGGCCGCGGGCATGTCGACCGCAGTCTCGGGACGCGGACCGTTGGTACCTGCCGGCAGTGCGACCATCACCTGGAAGCCACCGTCGTCGACCATGCACGGCGTGTAGTGGAGCGTGGTGTTGAAGACCTCGACAACCTTGCCCGCCGGCACGCGGAACGCCTTGACGCACACGGTGTCGAGCTTGCCGTCCTCGATCTCCCAGCGATGCGCCACAAGCAGGATAAAGTCGCGAGCGCCCAGGTTGAATTCGCTGGCGCGGTGATACTCCAGGCAGTTGAGCTGCGTGTTATGGCCGTTGCACCAGCCCAGTTGGAAGGGGCGGCCGCCAAACATGAGAAAGCCCAGTTTATCGGCATCCTTGACGCCCTCGAGCTCCGGCGCGCTTGCAACGTACTTGCTGCCCTCGGGAATGGGCGTGGCAGAGAGCGCCTCGAGCACGGGCGACGTGAGCTCGGACGGAACGTCATCCCAAACGTTGCCATAGGATTTGAACTCGGGATCGTTGACAGAGTAGATATGCATGTTCACTCCTGTTCGTAAATGTGACTATACAAACATTCTAGAACAAACATGAGCGATTTTGAACGCTCGTCCTGACCACTCAACAAAAAGGCGCCCCCGCATAAGCGAAGGCGCCCAATGCGCGCGTTTTAGGCGATAAAGCCCTTACGCCTGCTGATAGCACAGGTGCTTCTCGTCGATATCGGCCAGGTCGCGGTCGAGGTAGCGGCGGGCGAGCCAGTTTGCCATGGGAAGGTTCTGGTCCAGGTAGTTACCGCACTCCTCGGGAGCAGCTCCGGGGACATCACCCTCAAAGTCGGCGACGAACTCGAACAGTTCACGCACGAGCGGCAGGATCTCCTCGCTCGTCACCTCGCCAAACACGACCAGGTAAAAGCCCGTGCGGCAGCCCATGGGGCCAAAGTAGACAATGCGGCTCGACCACTCGGCATGATTGCGAAGGAACGTCGCACCCAGATGCTCGATGGTGTGGCACTCTGCCGTGTTCATGACCGGCTCCTTGTTGGGCGTGGTCAGGCGCAGGTCAAACGTGGTGACGGCAGCACCGGTCGCCGGATCGCGGTCGATGCGGCTCACATAAACGCCGGGCTCAAGCAGTAGATGATCAACGGAAAAGCTCGCGATGCGCTCCATGGCAGATCCTCTCGATAGTCAAATTGGGACGGGGCTCTTTTAGCTGGTTCGAATAGTCGCACCAATCATACCAGTCAAAAAAAGCCCCATCCAAAAAGACAACTTAGCCAAGGACACGGGCCATGCGCGTCTTGAACTCGGACAGGAAGCGCGGAGCGTCAACAGTCAGCGCCACGAGTGCGCTCTTGTCGGGGTCGGCCACACGGCGCTCATCGCAGATGGTGCGGCCGCGATACTCGCCGAGCAGGTCGACGCGCAGGTTACAGCCGAGCGCGCCCACGAGCGTGGGGTCAATCGCCACGGCGACGGCAAGCGGATCGTGCAGCGCGCAGCCACCAAGGTAGGGGGCGTTCATCTCGTACGAGCCAATATAGTGCTCCACCATGCTCGCAAACGCGCAACCGGCCATGGTGCCCGAGCCCGTCCAGCCGGCAATGTCGCGACGCGTGAGCACCACGCGATGCGTCACATCCAAACCCACCATAGTGAGCTTGCGGCCCGAACGCAGCACGGCGTCGGCCGCCTCGGGATCACTTGCCATGTTGGCCTCGGCGCCCGCGCTCACGTTGCCGGGCACGGTCAGGGCGCCGCCCATAACCACCACGCGGCCGATAGACATCACCGCTGCCGCATCGCGCTCCAGGGCAAGCGCCAGGTTGGAGAGCGGGCCGGTCGCTACGTAGACCAGATCGGGACCATAGGTGCGCGCGGCATCGATCAGATAATCGACCGCAGCGTTACCGTCGGCAGACGTCGCCCCCACCGGCTCGTAGGGCGACGCCGGCACGCTCGCGCCGCCGATGCCGTTCTTGCCGTGAATGAGCGCGGTGGACGCCGGCGGCGTATAGGGCTCAGTCGCCTGCAGAGGACGGTCGGCACCCAGGTACACCGGCACCTCGGGACGACCCAACAGGTCGAGCACCGCCAAGCAGTTATGCGCCGACTGGTCGACGCGCACGTTGCCAAAGCACGTGGTAATGCCGACGAGCTCCACCTCGGGGCTCGCGATGGCATAGGCAAGCGCCATCGCATCGTCCACACCCATATCCAGATCAAGGATCAGCTTCTTAATTGCCATTGTTCTACTCCGCTTCTCCGTCTTGTACTAAATCGTCTAAATCAAACACGCGCTCAACTTCGGCTCGCGTGGGAATCGACTGCTGTGCGCCCAGGCGCGACACCGTCCCCGCCGCGGCGCGTGCGCCCACCGCCATGCACTCAAAGAGCAGCAGGCCCTCCAGACGAGCTGCAGCAAGCGCACCGATAAACGTATCGCCCGCGGCCGTCGTATCGACCACCGCGCTCGACAGCGCCGGCATGCGCAGCGGCTCGCCGTCATCGCCAAGCGTAACCGACCCGGCGCCGCCCAACGTGATGACCGCAGCTCCAGCACCCTTGGCGAGCAGGGCATTGAGCGCCGCGACGCAGCTCGCATCATCCGCGGGCAAGATGCCCGTCAGCACCTGGCACTCAGTCTCGTTGGGGCAGACCAGGTCGACTGCAGACCAGACCTCCGCAGGCAACTCACAGGCAGGCGCTGGATTAAAGACCGTATAGAACCCCAGCTCGTGAGCGCAAACAAGCGCCTCGGCAGTCGCCGCAAGGTCACATTCGCCCTGGGCGATAAAGACGCTTCCGGCAGCCGGGGCAATCTCGCTGGCGTCGCCGTCGAGCTCATCGGCCACCAGGCGTCTCAGCGCGCGGGCAACGTCCTCGCCCGCAAGCGCATGATTGGCGCCCGGCGACAGCACAATGCGGTTGTCGCCCTCACAGCGAATGATGGTCGCCGTTCCCGTCTCCACATCATCACGACGCGCCACAAAGTCACAGTCCACGCCAGCATCTTGGAGCCCCGCCACGAGCGACGTGCCAAACGCATCGCGCCCGACCGCGCCGATCATGCACGTGCGCGCGCCCATGTGCGCAGCTGCCACGGCCTGGTTGGCGCCCTTACCGCCGGCATTGCTGATAAATCCGCTGCCGCCGACGGTCTCGCCCGCACGCGGCATGCGCTCGCACGCCACCGAAAGGTCCATGTTCATACTGCCGAACACCGCAACGATGCCGCAATCTGCCATGGAAACCTCCTCGTCCGCGAGCTCTGCACCCGCTGTTGGCCGTCAATCGTGCGCTCTCGCGCCTCTATAACTTTAGTTCACTTTGATGTGAACGCGCGCTTGAGCTTGCACCGGCAGCAAGCATTCACAGGAGCAGGCGGCTACAATGAAGGCGTGCTGATTATTCTCGTCATTGGATGAAGTTTTATGGAACAATTCCCGCGATCGAGCTCACGCAGCTCACGCCACGCGAGCGATCATCGAGCGCCGCACGAACGTTCGCGCGCTAACCGACAAGCCACCGCGCCGCACCGCGCCGCAGGCTCTCATCGCGTGCCCGCCAACAAGGGTGACCGCACCAACAGCACCGCAAAAGAGCAGGCGCCCACGCGCCCCAAATCTCGCTATATCCCCGCCCTCGACGGCTTGCGCACGCTTGCTGTCGTCGCAGTGGTGCTCTATCACCTCAACCTCACGTGGGCTCAGGGCGGCCTGCTCGGCGTCACGATCTTCTTTGTGCTTTCGGGCTATCTGATCACGCGCTTGCTGCTCAACGAAGTCGCTAAGACCGGCCGCATCGACCTTAAGAGCTTCTGGATTCGCCGCATCCGTCGCCTGGTCCCCGCCGTGGTAACGGTAGTGTTCGTGACCTGCGCGCTGTGCACCATCTTTAACCACGTGATGCTCACCAAGATGCGCCCCGACATCCTGCCGTCGCTGTTGTTCTTCAACAACTGGTGGCAGATTGCCCAAAACGTCTCGTACTTCAATGCTCTGGGCGACCCCTCGCCGCTCACGCACTTTTGGTCGCTTGCCATCGAGGAACAGTTCTACCTGATTTGGCCGCCACTGCTGTTTGCCATGGTATCCATGCATGTGAGCAAGCCCAACACGCGCCGCGTGGTTCTGGGCCTTGCCGCGGTATCTGCCCTCGCCATGATGGTGCTTTACAACCCTGCCGCCGACCCCAGCCGCGTGTACTACGGCACCGACACCCGCGTGTTCTCGCTGCTGCTGGGTGCCTGGATGGCCTTTATCCCCGATTGCGACCTGGCGCCGGTGCGTCTCGCTCATCGTTTGGGGCTCAATCGCCTGGCTGGCGCCGCCAAGCATGGCAAGAACGCCGAGGACAAGCCTGGCAAGAAGGCCGACGAATCAGCCGACACCGCCCCGGCACAGCCGAGCGCCCTCGTGCGCTTTTGTTCCTCGCCTGCATCCATCGATGTGTTGGGCGTCGTGGGTCTGGTTGGCCTTGCCGCCATGGTCGCGCTCACCAACGGCTACACCGCGTTTCAGTATCGCGGCGGCACGCTGTTATGCTCCATCCTCACGCTCATGGTCATCGCGGCCTGCGTGCAGCCCCAGGGAATGGTTGCCCGCGCGCTGTCCGCCGAGCCGCTCGTGTGGGTTGGCAAGCGCTCGTACAGTATCTATCTGTGGCACTATCCACTGCTGCTGCTTATGAACCCGGTCGCCAACATCAGCGATACGCCCTGGTGGCAGTACATCTTGCAGGTACTTGTGGTGGTCGCCGTAGCCGAGTGCTCCTATCGCTTTATCGAGACGCCGTTTAGGAAGGGCGCCTTTGGGCGCACTGTTTCCGAATTCAGCGACGGAACCACCACGCCCGCCGGCTGGGTGCGCGCGCATATTCCCGTGTGCGCCACTTGCTGCGTCGTGCTCGTTGTGGCGCTGGGCGGCCTGGTCTTTGTGCCCGACACATCCGCGCTGAGCGGCGAGGGCGCCGAAATCCTAAACAAGGAAGCCAAAAACACCGCGCCCACCGACCAGCAGGCGGCCGACGACACCGACAAGGACAACGACGGCTTCCCCGATGGCTCCTACGACCTGTTGATGATCGGTGACTCCGTGTCGCTGCGCGCCGTTGATTCCTTTGACGGTGTGTTCCCGCACAGCCATATCGATGCTGAAAAGGGTCGCCAGTTTGATGCGGGCCGCGCGACATTTGAGGGCTATATCCAGCAGAACCTTGCCGGCAAGATCGTGGTCTTTGCCCTGGGCACCAACGGCCTAGTGACCGATGCCCAGATTGACGCCATCATGGCCGATGCCGGCAATCAGCGCACCGTCGTATTTGTAAACACGCGCAGCCCGCAGCCATGGGTCGGGTCCACGAACCAGGCCATCGCCAACGCCGCCACGCGCTACAAGAATGTACGCGTTATCGACTGGTACGGATATAGTTCCAACCGCAATGATCTGTTCGACGGCGACGGCACGCACCTGTCGGCCACCGGCGTGACCGAGTACCTCAACCTGATCCACGATGCCGTCAAGAAGGACCTGCCCGTGCATCCCGAGGATCACGTTAACGATCCGCAGCCGGCGGCTGTCAAATCCGCTGCCGATGCACTCGTCAGCGCCCTCGCCTACAAACCGCACAAGCTAGGCACCGACAAGTAACGCGCAGCCAAATCTGCTTCCACCCGCAGCAAACAACCCAAAATCGCTCTTTTCGAGCCGACTCCGAGAGGCCGTGGGCAAAAAAACAGGCCGCAGCCCATGGCGGCGGCCTGTTTAGAATCTAATAGAGGTGCTATGCGCTGTAACCCATCGCCTGCAGAACAAACATGACGACCGTCAGCACTGTAATCACACCGATAGTCGCCCACGTGAGCACATTCCACACGCGGCCGTTGCGGTTGGCGCCCATAATGTGTCGATCGGCGGCAATAAGCACCTGGAACACCAGGACCACAGGCAAAAGCACGCCGTTGATGACCTGCGAGGTCATCATAATCTGGAACAGGTCGACGCCGGGCATGAGCACCAGCACGGCAGAGATGCCAATGATAGCCGTAATAATGCCGCGATAGACCGGGGCCTCGTCCCAGCTGCGATCGGCACCGCGCTCCCAGCCAAATGCCTCGCAGATAGCGCTGGACGTAACGCCCGGAAGCACGCAGGCGGCCAAGAAGCTCGCCGCGACCAGGCCCGAGGCAAACAGCACCGTGGACCACTGGCCCGCGATGGGCTCCAACGCGCGGGCGGCGTCGGCAGCATCGCTGATCTGAATGCCCGCAGGGAACAACACCGTACCGGTCGTTATGATAATAAAGCCGGCAATGACATCGGCGGCGATCGAGCCGCTCACGGTATCAATGCGCTGCAGCACGATATCGTCCTCACCCGCATTCTTATCGACCACGTTGTTCTGCGCCAAGAAGATCATCCACGGCGCGATGGTGGTGCCGATCGTTGCGACCACAAGCGACACGTAACTGGGGTCGTTTTGGATGTTGGGCACAACCAGGTCGACCGCCACCTCGCCCCAGCTGGGACCAGCCATAAATGCAGCGACGATGTAGGTCACAAACACGCAGCTCACCAGCAGCAGAATCTTCTCAATGCGCTGGAAGCTGCCCGACATGGTAAGCATCCAAACCAGCAGCGCCACGAGCGGCACCGAGATGCTCGCCGGCACGCCAAAGAGGGCAAGACCGCTCGCGATACCCGCAAACTCTGAGATGGTAACGGCCGTGTTGGCGATCAGCAGCGCCGCCATGGCCAGCACGCTCCTGCGCACGCCAAAGCGCTCGCGGATGAGCGAAGCCAGGCCCTTGCCCGTGACGCAGCCACAACGCGCCGCAGTCTCCTGCGTCACGATGAGCAGCACGGTCATGACAGGAAGCATCCACAGCATCTTGTAGCCATAGCTGGCACCGGCGCTGGAATACGTGGCGATGCCGCCGGCGTCATTGCCCGAAAGCGCCGCCAGAAGGCCAGGGCCCATGGCGCCAAAGATGGCCGCGATGGTCAGCTTTTGCTTGGCGCTCGCCTTTTGCTTCGTGTTTTGCACGCGACCACCTACCCCATGACCGACATGGTGAGCAGCACTGCGGCGATGCAGTACGCCACGCATGAGATCATGACGGCAATGACGTTCATGGCGGTACCCGACGTATTGAGGTCGTGCTCGTCACGCCAGAACAGCACCATCAGGTAAATCACGGCGCTCATGTTGCCAATCAGACAAACGATGGCCGCAATGTTAAAGCAGCCGGTAAAGAGCTGCTCTTCAAACATGGGCGCGTCGGGGAATGCGGCGGTGCGCACCAGCTGGGCGCACAGGTAGGTCACGAGCGACAGGATCAGGCCCATGCCCGTGCTCTGGAAGAAGAACCCCAGATACGGCTTGGGCTCATCGTCATGGCCGTCGTACTCCAGGAAGTAGTTCTTGACGAACGACACCATACGCGAGGCAGCCAGCAGCACGAGCGGCATGGCGCACATGGGGAACACCACCAGATGCGCAGAGCCCAGCGCTGTCCCCAGCACTGTTGCCATGATGCACGAGGCAATACCCCACACGACAACCCAGTACTGGCGATGCACAAACCAGCTGAGCACATTCGTCGAGTCGTCGGACGCGCTATCGCCCGAACCGATGCCTGCGATCTGCAGGTCCTCCTGGTGCTCCTCGGCGATAACGTCCATGGCGTCGTCAAAGGTCACGATACCCAAGATGTGACGGTTCTCGTCGCAAACGGGGATGGCGACCAGGTCGTACTTGGTCATCTCGTCCGTTACGTCTTCCTGGTCATCGTCGGGCGACACATACACCAGGTCGCGATAGGCCAGCTGGCCCAGCGTGGCATCGCGGTCGGCCACGATGAGCGTGCGCAGCGAAAGGACGCCGGTGAGCATGCCGCTCGGGTCCTCGGTATAGACATAGTAGACGCTCTCGAAGTCCTCATCGAGCTTGCGGATCGCCTCGATGGCGTCACCGACCGTCGCCGTGGCGGGCAGGGAGACAAACTCCGAGGTCATGATGCGACCGGCAGTGTTGTCCTCATAGCCCAGCAGGTTACGAATCGCCTTCTCCTCCTGAACGCCCATCAGGCGCAACAGCTTCTCGGCCTTCTCGTAATCGAGCTCATCGATCAGGTCGGCGGCGTCGTCCGGGTCCATCATGGCCAGCATCGACGATGCGTCCGTATCGGACAGGCCCTCGAGCATCTCGGTCATAAGCTCGTCGTCGTCGAACTCCGAGATGGCCTCGGCGGCCTGGGCGGTGTCGAGCTGCGCGAACACCTGCGCACGCAGGCGCGGGTCGAGCTGCTCGATAATGTCGGCGATGTCAGCAGGGTGCAGCTCGCCAAGCGTCTTGTGCGACACCGAAAGCTGGATGTTTTTAGTCGAACGGTCGAGCAGGTCCATGTAGGACCAGGCGATGATGTCCTCGCCGAGCGGTTTGCCCAGGTGCTTCATAAAGCTCTCGACGACATGCTCGAGGGCGGGGCTGATCGCGCGCAGCAGACCACGGGCGCCAACTTCGGCACCCAGCAGACGCAGCTGATTTTCGCCCGACATGGAAAACTTGATGTCGTTTACGCGCACGACCTTCATGCCCTGCGTGTCGACAATCTGCTTGTTGAGCACGTCGCGCGCGAGCAAAAGTTCGGTCGGCTGCAGGTACGAAAAACGGATTTCGGTGGCCGGCGACTTAAGGTGTACGCCCGTCTCGTCGATACGGTCGACCCATTTGCGCCAGCTGATCATAAACGGCGTCTTGCCGGGTCCGCGGAACGCGAGCGACGTTACGTGCGGAAAAACTTCGCCGGTAGCAATGCCAAAATCGTTCACAACGCCGAGCTTTTCGCCATCGACGTCCAAGACCGGCAGTTTGAGCATCTCACTCAGATAATTCACTGGTGCTCCCCATCATTATCCCTTCGGACTGCGGCCATGCCGGCACGCCGTCCGTGGACTATTAGATATGTATACGCATGCGCGGGCGGCACGCCGCTCGGCGCTCACACCCCGTACATGCGCAAGAAGCACCTGCATGGGGTCATCGACTGTATGGTCGAGGTTTGGATTTCACCTGCAACCTTTCTCTTGACCCTTGTTATCCGCAGTAACTATAGCATCAGCATCGCGCCGTGGCGTCAAATTTATGCTCCAAACATCGCAGGCATATCAAACGCTGACGCATCCGTGACATAGTCATTGGGGACGTTCTTACATGACTAGTCTGTGGTGTCGTCATCTTCGGCGAGCTGGGGGAACACGGCGTTTTTGGGCATGGCGGCCTTCGTCAGCGAGGTGAGCTTTTTGCTCAGCGATGTATCCGTCTTGACCAGATCGCTCAATGTCACGATTTTGTAGCCGTCGGCAATAAGCCCGTCGATAATCTGCGGCAGCGCCTCGAGCGTCTGCTCGGCACATTCATCGTTGTCGGTCAGCAACACAATGTTGCCCGGCGTCACCGAATCGAGCACCGTCGAGACCTGCTCGTCGGCACCGTTGAGCAGCCAGTCGCCCGAATCGATATTCCACGAGACCACGGCAGACACCAGGTCCATCGCATCAATCCAGTTTTGCTCGTCAAAGGCTGCGTAGGGAGCACGCAAAAGCATCGTCGACGTTCCGGTCGCGGACTTGATCGCCTCGGTGCCCTTCGAAACCTGTTCGCGCACCGCATCGCGATCCTTGCCCTTGAGCGATTCGTCGCTGTAACTGTTGGAGCCGACCTCGCAGCCGGCATCGACAATCGCCTTGGCCGTGGCGGGCGAGGCCTCGGCCGCATCGCCCGACAGGAAGAACGTCGCGGTGACGCCCTTTTCCTTGAGCACCTGCAAGATCTGCTTGGTCGCTCCGCTCGGGCCCTCATCAAACGTCAGCGCCACGTACTTTTCGTTGCCCTTGGGCGCCACGCTCGCGCACTCGACCACGCAATCGGTGGCGGGCACGACCTCGCCGCGGTCCTGCGTCTTGCCCGACTGCTCGCCGACCCACACCTCGGAGCGACCCTGGATACCCCACGTCTTAACGTACTCGATGGCACCCGTGCCCTCGACCTTGAGCTTGGGCTCGATAGCCGTCGCCTGGACCTCATGCTTCTCATACGTGTCGCGGCCGTCTTTGACCGTCACCTTCTCGCCGCCCGTAAGCTCGCGGCTTTTCCACTTGCCCTGTTTTATGCGCTTGCCGTCCACCTTTACCGACAGCTTTTCGCCGCCATGGCGGGTCAGCACGCTGTCGTCAACGGCCAGCAGATCACCAGCGTCGTAGGTATCGGTCAGCTCCTGGTCGTCGATGAGATTTTGCAGCGTAGAGCCGACGCGCACTGCAGTCTCCTGGCCGTTGAGGACGACATCCACGCTGCGGTTGACGTAGCCCACAACGGCGGCGACAAACAGCACGAGCGCGCAGCCCACGGCGATGAGCGCATAGGGCAGGCGAGACGGACGACGGGGCGTGCGGCCGTTGCCGATGCGAGCGCTGCGGTCGCTAAAGCCGCGGCTATGGTTGAGATACATCGCGCCGGGCTTACGGTGACGCTTGCGCTGACCGCTGGGCAGCTGCCCCAGGTCGCGGCGCGCCGTTGGACGCGCACCCGAGCGCCCGTTTAAGTTAGATCCGTTTTGGCGCATGTGCCCTCCCCCATAAACGCAGCAAGCCGGAGCAACAGGTCTCCGGCTTGCCTCCCATCAATTGGTACGTCGCTATTTGCTGGCTTTCGACGAGCCCCCGCTCGCCTTTTGGTATTCGTCCTTAAAGGCCTTGAACATACCGCGCGTCTTGCCGAGCTGCTTGCCCAGCGCGCGACTGCCCTTGTCCACGGCGACCGAACCCTTGTCATCGAGCACCTTGGCGCCCTTCTTGACCTTATCGCCCACCATGACGCTTGCCTCGGCAGCCTTTGCGGCGGCGCCGCCCGAATACCCGAGCGACTTGACCTCGTCCGAAACGATCATCGCGCCGTCCGCATAGCCGCGCAGCATCGTCGGCGGCATCTGCATGTCGCCCACCAGCACACTCGAGGCAGTGCCGGCGGTCACGTAGAACGTCTGCACGATGCCCGAACGCGGCTTGAACTCCACATCCGAGCAATAGCCCACGACATCGCCCGACTCCGTGCGCACGTCCATGCCAACCCAGATAATGCAATCGTCCAGGTTGATGTCGAGGCGCTTGGCCGCAGCGGCATCGTAGGTGCCCTTGACGTCGTCAACCGCGATGGCGCCCTCGTAGACGCCAATGGCATCGAGCGCCACAAATCGGTCGGGGCGCTCGATCATGCCCGCGATATCGGACTGGCGCACCATAAAGCCCACCACGCGCGTACCGCCCGGGGTAAAGACCGGAAAGTGAATCTTGCCGAGCTTTTTAGGGCTGCGCGGCGTGCCGTCTTTTTTGGTGCGCTTATCCTCGGTAGGCTTGCGATAGATCTTGGCGCCGACAAAATCCCCGGCGCGCATTATGCCTCGGTCGAAGGCTCCGCGGCCTCGGCGTCGGCCTCGACGGCGTTTTCGACCACGACATCGGCGGCGGGCGTCACGTTACCGCCCGAGATGGCGTCGTTGAGCTGCTCGCGCAGCTGGTCCATGCGCTCGCGGGCAAGGTCAACCTTGGCACGCAGGTCATCGGTCTTGGCGTCGACCATCGGGCCAAAATCGTTGACCGCAGCGCGGGCCTCCTCGGCACCGTGCTCGTAGGTGTCGCGCATGTTATCCCAGGCGTCGTTGGCGATATCGGCAGCCATGGCGCGGGTCTCGGCGCCCGAGCGCGGAGCCAGGGCAACGCCGATGATGGCGCCGGCGGCGGCACCGAAGAGCGCACCCGAGATAAAGTTGAAAGTCTTACCCATGTTCATTCCTCTCCTGCGGGCACCTCGGCGCCCACCGTTTGAATGCTGTCCATTATACCCGCAGCACAGCGCTTGCCGTCTTGCTCATCTGCGTACGGTAAAGGCGCAGGTACATGATGGTGATAAGCGGATGAGCCTACTCCTGCGGCATGGCAGGCATGGCCACTGTAGCGCCCGGGTCCTCGCCGGCGCCGTCAACGAGCGGCAGCGCTCCCTCGCGCGCGGGGGCCACCGGAGCCGTCGCCGCGCCACCGTAGACGGCAGCGGGGGCCTCGTGGCTTTCGGCGGTCGCGCCCTCGGTATCGATTGCCTCCTGCGGCTCGTCGTCAAAGCTCGGGACGCCCTGGGGCTCCGCGGGCTCGGGCTCGACGGCCTCCTCAGCAGACACCTCGACGGCAGCCTCGGCAGGCGCCTCACCCTCGGTCACGTCCCCGGCCTCGCCCTCGGCGTTCGCGGCGGCGACGGCCTCGTGCGGGTCCTTGCCCTCGGCCTCGGCACGCATGCCCAGCACCAGGTTGCGCAGGCCCGCGACCGTACCGTCCACATCGGGAGCGGGCTGGTCGGCATGCAGATAGGCCCAATCCATCATAAAGGTCGCCGAAGACAGCGCACCGATGGCCAGCGCGTCGTCGGGACACGAAAGCTCGACCTCAAAGACACGCTCATCGTGCTCACTCACGCGAGTGCGGCCGCACGAAATGCTGCCAGCGAGACCGGTCTCGTTCATGAGCTCGACCGTCACGTGCTCCAGCAGATGGCAAAGCTCGGTCTGGCCCATGCAGTCCTGGAATTCGCGACCGGAATCGCCCAGGCACAGGTGCTTGGCAATTGCGGGTACCAGGTAGTACACGCGCGCCGTGGCCTCGATGTCCTCCGAGGTCATGAGCGGCATGCCGGGGTTCACCAGCACGTGCGCGCAGATCTTGTCCTCGCTGACGGTGACCTTAAGGATGTTGAACAGGCCTGCCATAACTCTCCCCTACTCTTCCTTACCCTACTCGTCGCCGTCGTGCGGGTCCGCAGAGCCCGCACCAGACGCCGTCGGCTCGTCTGCCGAGGGCTCGGAATCCTTCTTATCGGTTTCGGCCGGAGCGATCACGCGAATGAGCGAGATGCGCTGGCCACGCATCGACTGCACCTTAAACTTGTACCCCGCAACCTCAAACACCTCTCCGATGTCGGGCACCGAGTCGCAAAGCTCCAAAATCCAGCCGGCGATGGTCTCATAATCATCGCTTTCCTCGAGCGGCCAACCAAGCTCAATCGCGTCATCGCACGAAAAACGCCCATCGACGAGCCACTCGCGGCGCGAAAGGCGCGTGAGGTACTTGTTGTCGGGGTCGAACTCGTCCTCGATCTCGCCCACGATCTCCTCGACGATGTCCTCGATGGTGATGATGCCGGCCGTGCCACCGTACTCGTCCACGACCACTACGATCTGGTCGTGCGAGGTCTGCATCTCGGACAGCAGCGGCAGGATGTCCTTGGTGTCGGGCACAAAGGTGGCGTCGCGCAAAAAGTCGACGATGGGCTGGTCGCCCTTGCCGTCGAGCGCGGGCTGGATCAGGTCCTTGATGTGCGCGATGCCGGCGACGTTATCGGGATCCTCGTGATAGACGGGGATGCGGCTAAAGCCGGTCTGGCGCATGGTGGATAGCACGTCGGCGACCGTCTCGTCGTCCTCACACATGGTGGTGTCCACGCGCGGCACCATGACCTCGCGGGCAACGGTGTCGCCCAGGTCGAAGATCTCGTGGATCATGCGCTTTTCCTCGTCGAGCAGGTCGTCCTGCTCCGAGACCATGTACTTGATCTCTTCCTCCGAGACGTTTTGGCGGTCGTCGGCGCTCTTGATGCGCAGAATGCGGGCCAGGCCATCGGAGCAAGCGCCGGTCAGCCACACGAGCGGACGGGCGATCTTTTGGAAAAACGACAACGGTCCCACGACCTGCTTGGACACGCCTTCGGCGTTGGCCAGGCCGATGCGCTTGGGCACAAGCTCGCCAATCACGATGGACACGAAGGCGACGGCGACGGTGATGATGACCGGCGCCAGGCCGCGCGCAATGGCGGAGAGCGGCGCGATGCCAAAGCTCATGAGCCACGTGGCAAGTGGGTCGGACAGGCTCGTCGAGGCGACGGCGGACGAGGCGAAGCCCACGAGCGTGATGGCGACCTGGATGGTGGCGAGCAGCTGGTCGGAGTCGGCGGCCAGCTTAATGGCGCGCTCGGCGCGCTTGTCGCCTTCCTCGGCATCGTGCTCCAACACGGCGCGCTTAGCCGTGGTGAGCGCCATCTCGGACATGGAGAAGTAGCCGTTGATGAGGGTTAAAACGAGGGTAGTGATAAGGGAGATGGTTATGTCCATCGGGAGTTTCTCGAACCTCCAAGATTCGGGCGTCAGGGTAAAACGTTCATGGCGGATACGGCAATTGCGCCGGCGCCCAAACGAGGACGCGGGCGCGCAGGCATGGTCGCTAGATTACGAAAAGGATCACCGCCATGAACTGGAAGATGCTGCCGGCGAGCACCCACAGGTGAAACACGCTGTGCAGATAGCGCACGTTTTTGGCGATATAGAACGGCACGCCCGCGGTGTAGCACACGCCGCCGACGGCGAGCAGGGCAAGCGCCACAGGGTTGAGCAGTGCCACAAGTTCGGGCAGCTTAAAGACAACGAGCCAGCCCATCAGCAGGTAGACCAGGCCGCTTACCCAGTGCGGTTGACGCTCACGCATAAAGCACTCGAGGGCGATGCCAATAATGGCGATGGCCCATACGGCAAAGAACAGCGCAGGGCCGCCGTCGTTTGCGAGCGTGATGAGGCAGAACGGCGTATAGCTGCCGGCTATGAGCAGGTAGATGCAGCTGTGGTCGATAATGCGGAACACGCGCTTGGCACCCGCGGGCTGAATCGCATGGTAGAGCGTGGAGGCAAGGTATTCGAGGATAATGCTGACACCATAGACAATCGCCGCGGCCATGTGGGCCGGGCCTCCGCCGCGCAGGGCAGCGAATACGATCAGGAGCACCAGGCCCGCGATACCCAGCAGGCAGCCGACACCATGGGTGACGGAGTTCATGATCTCCTCGCCCACCGTGTAGTGTGGAACGGCCGCGGTCTTGGGTCGCGGCTTAGAACTGTCGCTCGAATCGGACATGCCGGTTACATCCTCCAACGTAAAGAGTTCTCAACACTATATCAAAGCGTCTAGGTACGTGCGAAATTTGCACCATACGTGACCCTTTGTTTACCCATTCTTTGCCTGTTGACGCATCAACGGCGAACGTCCATAATGCGCTTGCATTAAATGTTGATGTATTAACATCTTATAGGAGAATACCGTATGGCTCAAAACGCACGTTCCCATCGAAAGCTCAAGATAGCCGGCATCGTTGCACTGGTGGTTGTCGTTGCGCTGCTCGGATTTGCCGGCAACTTCCTGTTTGACTTCGCGCTGAATCCCCGCGCGCCGTACACCATGAAGATGATGCAGGATAGCAAGAACGACAAAGACGGTGAGCAGCCGGATGCCGAGGACACCGAGGCGCGGGCATGGTTTAAAGAAAACCGCAAGAGCAGCAGCCTCACCGCAGATGACGGAACCGAGCTCGCCGCTTGGTATTTTGCTGCTTCGGAGAGCACGCACGACTACGCCGTCTGCCTGCATGGATATACCAACGAGCCCATCGGTATGGCCCGATACGTCAAGCGATTCCACGACCGCGGCATGAACGTACTCGCACCCGCCGCCCGCGCCCACGAGCGCTCCGGCGGCGACTATATCGGCATGGGCTGGCCCGAGCGCCTCGATGTCGTTGCATGGATTGGGCGGATCGTTGCGGCCGACCCCGAGGCGCGCATCCTGGTCTTTGGCGAGTCGATGGGTGCGGCAACCGCCATGAACGTCGCGGGGGAATCTCTGCCCGCGAACGTGAAATGCATTATCGAGGACTGCGGTTATACGAGTGTTTGGGACGAGTTTTCCCTGCAACTCAAGGACGTGTTCGGCCTGCCCAGCTTTCCCTTGCTCGATGTAGCAAACTTCGTGTGCAACGTGCGCCCGGGCTACGACTTTCATAAGGCGAGCAGTGTGGAGCAACTCAAACACGCGACGGTTCCCATGCTGTTTATCCACGGCGACAAGGACACCTTTGTGCCGTACGACATGCTCGACCAAAACTACGACGCGTGCGCCAGCAAGGTCAAGCAAAAGCTCACCATCCATGGCGCCACCCACGCCAAGAGTGCGCAAGTTGACCCCGAGCTCTACTGGAACACGGTCAACAACTTCCTCGACGAGTATTTTTAGGCGAATAGTAACGTCTGAGGCTTTATCTGACCCCCTATTTTCGGAAGTATGCGGCAAAATCTGGAACTGCCGACCAGACCGTAGTTTTACCAACAATTTATCAGGGGTTTTGTTGCCAAAAAACGTCGTGTGCTCGGCGGTCTCGAAATTTGCCGCATACTTCCGGAAAACCGCCCGAGAGCGTTGCGCTCGCGGGCGGCTTTTGCTCAACTAACGCTACAAAAGCGCTTATTTTGTCCAATAGCTAGGCGCTATTTGACCTCGATGAGCTCGTACTTTCTCGTGCCCAGGCCGATCTTCTCGGCGTGTGCGATACAGGTGCGCCAGTCGGTGTCGGGATGCGTGATGCAGAAGGGGTCCTTGGCCTGCTCGCCCTCCAGATGCTCGTGGTTGTGCTCCATCTTGGCCGCGCTATCGGTGAGCTCGGTGTTGGGCAGCGGTTCGGATGCCATGACGGCATCGGCGCAGGCCTGGTCGATGGCGACCGGGTCGAAGCTCGCGAACATGCCGATGTCGTTGACGATAGGCGTATCGTTTTCGGGATGGCAATCGCAGTTGGGGCTGATGTCCATGGCAAGCGAGATGTGGAAGCTCGGACGGCCGTCGACAACGGCCTTCGTATACTCGGCGATCTTGCAGTTGAGCACGTCGGCCGCAGCGTCATGGCCGGGCTTGATGGCGTCCTGGTTGCACACGCCGATGCAGCGGCCGCAGCCCACGCAGCGATCGTGGTCGATGGCAGCCACGTGCACCGTGCGAGTGTTGCCGCTGGCAAGCTCGCGCTCGCGGGTGCCGTCGAACGAGATGGCGTTGTGCGCGCAGATCTTTTCGCAGGCACGGCAGCCAACGCAGTGCTCGGTCGCGACGTTCGGCTTGCCGGCGGCATGCTGCTCCATCTTGCCGGCGCGACTGCCGCCGCCCATGCCCAGGTTTTTCATGGCACCGCCAAAGCCGGCCTGCTCATGGCCCTTAAAGTGGGTGAGGCTGATCACGATATCGGCGTCCATGAGCGCCTGACCAATCTTGGCCTCGTGCACGTACTCGCCGCCCTCGACCGGGACAAGCGCCTCGTCGGTGCCCTTGAGGCCGTCGGCGATGATGATCTGGCAACCCGTAGCATACGGGGTAAAGCCGTTCTGGTAGGCGGTGTCGATGTGCTCGAGCGCGTTTTTGCGGCTACCGACATAGAGCGTATTGCAGTCGGTGAGGAAGGGCTTGCCGCCCAGCTCCTTCACGACGTCCGCGACGGCGCGGGCGTAGTTGGGGCGCAAAAAGCTCAGGTTGCCCAGCTCGCCAAAGTGAATCTTGATGGCGACGAACTTGTTCTCAAAGTCGATCTGCTCGATACCGGCGTGACGGATGAGGCGCTTGAGCTTGTCGAGCTGGCTCTCGCGAGCATGCGTGCGCAGGTTGGTGAAGTACACCTTAGCGGGTGCTGCGGGTGCAGTTGCGGTCATAGATATATCCCCTCGGTCTATATGGCGTTACAGACATAGAGGATGGTACCAGTTAAAGCAGAGTTAAAGTCAAGTACGGAACCTAGTCATTGGGGACGTTCTTAAACGACTACTCTTGGACTTTGAGCGCCTCGGCCAGGCCCACACGTTTGATGGAACGCATGTGCAGCAGCGCCACGACCAGGTAGGTCGCAAAGCCGATTCCTGCGCACGCCGCCATGGACCAAGCGGGCACGTAGATCTCGATATTGCCGTTATAGGCGAGCAGCATCGAGCGGAAGATGGCCGTGAGCGAGCCAATAATGACCGGCAGGCTCAGCACGAGTGACGCCGCAACGCACAACGTGATCGAGCGGATGTACAGATGCGAAATCTCGCTATCGCGATAGCCAAAGACTTTCATGTAGCTGATCGAACGGGCGCTGTGGTCGATCACAGCCTTGGTCAGCAGGTACATAAACAGTAAGAAGATGAACACCGCAAGCCCAACCATCATTCCGATCATTTTGCTCATCATGCCGATGAATTGGTCGCCCACGGCGCGCATGTCGTCGGGCGTGGTGTCGCCGGCAAAGTAACGAGCATCGAGGTCGAGCTTCTCGTTGCTCACATAGCCGTTAAAGTAGGCGGCGTCGTTGTCGAACAGCTCATTAAAGTCGTCGATACTCATATAGATATTCATGTCCGACTTGGAGCCCCAGGCACAGTCCTTGCCCGCGTACTCAAGGGAATAATACTCACCCTCGTACTTGTCGCTGAGCGTGACCTTCTGGCCCTCGCTCCAGCCAAACTTGTCGAGCAAGCCACCGCCAAAGACGACGCGTCCGTCGCCGACGTTGAGGCCTTTCCAATAGCGCGAGTCGGATGAAATGCCGTAGACAGAAATCGTCTCCTCGCCATTACCATCGCCGCGGTCGTATTGCAGCTGGTAAACGGCATATTTCTCGGCCTGCGCGATTGCGCCCGCGCCGTTGTCAATCGTGTTGACCGGGTGAATGTCGTCGTTGTCGGTGTCGATCTTAGAGGCCTTGTCAATCAGGTCGATAGCCTCGTCGCGGTTGCAGCCGAGGATATCGGCAAGGTCATCGAGGCGCGCATAAAGCGCATCCTTCTTGTCCTGGACCTTGGTAAGCGCATCCTGCGCCGCAGTCAGGCTCTCGGCAGACGGAGATGCGGTCGCGGCATCGGCTGCCGTCTGCGCCGCATCGGCCGCGTCGTCAAGCTCGTCATCGGCATCTTGGGCGGCGGAAAGCAGCACGCCGTCAACCGACTGCAAGCGCTCGAGTGCTGACCACTGCTCGCGATCCTCGGCAGTGCCCTCGAGCTCCAGCGGCGCCTTGAGCGTGTACTGGTGCTCGGCGACCAGGCTTGTCTCGAGGTTGTCCGCGTAGTGCGTCATCGTGGGAAGAATCGCCAGGCCAAAGAGCAGCAGCAGCGAGGCAAACGCAATGCCCACAAAGAGCGTGGCAAAGTTGCCCAGGTTGCGCAGAAAGATACGCAGGCGGAAGCGGGAAACAAAACCCATGCGCTCCGGCAGTTGCATACCGCGCTTGGTGCCCGATTTGCCGCTCGCCTCGTGACGAAGGAACTGCAACGGCGTCTTGCCCATTTTGCGAAGCAGGCCCACCAGCGTGATGAGGATGAGCGCGGCGGCGGGAACCACGGCGCACTTCACAAAGATCTCCCAGCTCCAGTACACCTGGAAGGGCGGCAGGCTGTACGAACCGTAATAGAGGCTGCGCATGGGCTCGGTAAAGAACACAACGCCGAGCGCAGTGCCCAAAAGCGCCGCGACCACGCCCACGATGGCGGGAAGTGCCAGGTAGTGCAGCACGATCTCGCGACGGCGATAACCGCTGGCGAGCAGCGTGCCGATGATGGCGCTCTCCTCCTCGATGGTGGCGTCGGTAAGGACCACAAAGACGAACGCCATGATCACGATGATGATGTCGAGCAGCGTCATCCACATCATGGAGTCGCCGTCCACGTCATCGCGCGCATAGCCAATGCCCTGATTGGAATCGGCGTCGGTCAGATCGTCCACGCGCGCATCGGCGTCGGTCAGTGCCTCGACCATATCTTGCTCGGCGTCGATGCGGTCCGCGGTGGGGAGGTCGCGATCGGTAAAGGTGAAGGAGTAGGTGTAGGCGGGTGCGCCGCCGGCATCTTCGAGCGCGGCAAAGCCGCCATCGGTGACCTCGGCCACGCCGTACGTGATGGTGTTCACCGTAAAGTCCGAATTGTTGAGGAACAGCGCCTGACTATCGGGCTGGGTCATGATGCCGCAAATGGTGTAGGTGCGATCCTCGAGCTCGACTTTATCGCCCACGGACAGGTTGTTATTGGTGGCAAAGACACGGTCGATGGCCACCTCGTCATCCGCCTTGGGTTCCTTGCCCTCACAGTAGGACGCAATGTCCACCTTAGCGCGGTGCGCATAGGTGCGCAGCGTGCGCTTGGTGCCGTCGTCGCCGGCGGTCTTTTTGATGATGGCGTCGATGGAGAAATTCTTGTAGAGCGTGACGCCGCCGACGTCGCCGGCTGCATCCTCGGCGGCCTTGAGTTGATCGTCGGTAGCCTCGAAGGAGGTGGTCACGCGGCCGTCCTCAATCGCGTACGCATCGCGCATGTCATCGATAAGGCAGCCGATGGAATGCGCTGCGAGCAAAAATCCCGAGGTGAGAGCGATGCTTCCGCACATAAGCAAAAAGATGCCCAGGTACTTGCCGATATTGCGGCGCAGCTCGCGCGGGAGACGTTTTGCGAGAGGTGTCATGGCGCCGCCTACCAATCGAGCTCGGCGGCCGCGACGGGCGACTCGTTGAGCTCATCCTCGACGATGCGTCCGTCGCGCAGGCGCAGCACGCGGTTGGCCATGCGGGCGATGGCGGCGTTGTGCGTGACGATGATGATGGTGCAGCCGTACTCGTGATTGACATCCTCCATGAGCTGCAGGATTTCCTTGGACGTCTTGTAGTCAAGCGCGCCCGTGGGCTCGTCGCACAGCAGCAGGCCCGGGTTTTTGACGAGCGCACGGCCGATGGCGCAGCGCTGCTGTTGGCCGCCCGAAACCTGACGCGGGAACTTGTTGCGGTGCTCGTAGAGGCCCAGCGAACGCAGCAGGTCGTCGACATTGAGCGGGTTTTTGGACAGGTGCGCCGTGACCTCAATGTTTTCCTTGATGGTGAGGTCGGGCACCAGGTTGTAGAACTGAAAGACAAAGCCCAGCTCGCGGCGGCGGTACTCACCCAGGTCGGTGGGCTTGAGCACCGTGAGGTCGCAGCTGTCCACCATGATGGAGCCGCCGTCAGCATCCTCCAGGCCGCCGATCAGGTTGAGAAAGGTCGACTTGCCCGAGCCCGAGGGCCCCAGCATGACGCAGATCTCGCCGCGGTTGATGGACGCGTCGATGCCATCGAGTACCGTCAGGCGCGCATCACCGTCGCCGTAGTGCTTTTTGAGATCCTTAACCTGGACGTAGGCTTCCTGCGTTGCCATGGTATCCCCCATTGTTAGCCTCGTACTACTTTATGAACGTAATAGTAAACCTTGGCGAACTATTTTGGGGCGAGGCCTAGGATTTATTTCAGACTAGGCGCGGGATTTGGCACGTGAGAGGGCCAGGCCTACGGCGGCAATGGCGGCGGCGAAGAGCACGGTGACGCCCAGGTCGCAGGCGATGTCGCCCAACACGGTGGACGTCAGATCCGAAGCGAGCGCCTTGCCAATCGCGTCGTTCACCCAATATGTCGGCACGAAGTGCGCCACGGTCTGCACGGCCGAACCCATGAGCGACAGCGGCATCCAGGCGCCACCCAAAAACGTCATGAGCATGCCAAGCAGGTTGCCCACACCGTTGAGCAGCTCCTCGCGCGCGCCCAGGCTCGACAGCGTAAAGCCAACGGCCAGTGGCGTCAGCGCTAGGGCAAACGTTGCCGCCAGCGCCAGACACACGCGGCCCACGCCGACCTCGGCAACCGCGCTGGCAAAGCCCACGACGCCCATCATGCTCGACACAAACCAGATACAGACGGTGAGCACGGCGGCGGCCGCAAACACGGCAAGCGAACGCTGGCGATCGGAGATTGGGCCGGCATCCATGCGGCGCACGCGCTCGGGCTCGTTCATGCCCGAAAACACCAAGCCCACCGACACGATGACCGACGAGATAATCGCGTACGCGCCAAAGTTGAAGTACGACTCGAGCGTGGCGGCAGCAGCCGAGTCGACCTTGACCCGCTCGATCTGGACCTCCGCGCGCTTTGCAGCGGCATGTTCGGCGGCCTTGGCAACGTCGCCGTTGGAGGCAGTGGGCTCAAGTGCGGCTGCAGCGCCCGCGAGCGAGATCCAGCGCGAAGCCTCGGCAGACGAAAGCGCCGCCGCCATGGTGCCGGCACCGTAGGTCACATCGAGCTTGGGCAGGGACTCCCCCGCGCGGGCAGCCGCGACCAGGTCGTCCTCGAACCCCTCCGGGATAAAGAACACGCAGTCGGCGCTGCCCTTGGCGCTGTTGCTCTTGGAGAGCGCGTCCGCAAGGTCGTACGTGTCATCGCCGACGCCCGTGACCAGGTCAAACCGCGAACCTAGGTGCTTGGTGAGCGCACGTGAAAGATCACTGCCATCGCGGTCGACCACGATCACGTTGGCGTCGTAGGGCTTGTACTCGGTGAGCTGCGACGAGTTCCAGCTCACCGATGCCGCGATGAATACGCCCATCAGCGAAATGAACACCGTGTAGATGAGCAGGTAGAACGGGTGAACGAGCGCCATGCGAAGCGCGGTCTTAAAGGTGCTCATAGCGGCTCCTTCCAAAGATCAGCGTGGCGGCGGCAACGAACAGCAGTGCCATGAGGACCAGTGCGCCGGCGCGAACGGCAAAAGGATCCAGGTCCTCAAAGAAATACAGGCGGTTGAACATGTCGCAGATGAGCTTGACGGGGTTGAGCCAGCACTCGGCCGGACAGGCGCGGGCGACGTCATCGGCAAGCGCCATCGCCGGTTCGCCGTAGAGCCCAGCGAACAAAGCGCACGTGGTGGCAAAGCCTGTGAGGATGCCCGACTTGGATGCCTTGCCGCCCTTAACGGGAAGCGTGCCCACAAAGAGTCCCAAGCCCGTGGCGGCAAGCGCGGAAGCGGCACCGCCCACCAGACACAGCCCCTCGCGCCCGCCAAAGTCGACGCCCACAACCAGGCGCACGTAGCCGATCGCGATCGCCATCGAGGCAAAGGAGACCAGCCACGAGCCCACAAAGATGCCGGCCAGCGACGCCGTCTTGGAAAGGCCGCCCACGCAGCGACGCGCGCCAAGGCCCGACAGATTGGGCTGCAGATCGACGACGCTCAAGGCGGCAAACTCGGCAGACATCATCGCGACCAGGCCAAAGAGCGCGTAATAGTAGATGACCGTGCCATCGGGTGTGGTGCGTGTCAGGCTTACGCGGCGGGTACTGCCCTCGAGCGACAGGGCGCGCGCAACCGCCTCCGGGTCGGCGAGCGCCGCCGGGTTGTCCTGGGCAATCTGGGACATGAGCTCGGTATTTTGTGTATACGAGCTTGCCACCGTCTCCAAAATGCTGCGGTCGGTGAGCACCGACGACGCACGCGAGCTGTCGTAGCTCGACAGCAACGTGAGCTTGGGTGCGCCCGCGTCGTCGACCGTATAGATGCCCGCGACCTCGCCGGCCTTAAGCGCACGGTTCGCATCGGCTGCGTCGTCGCACTCGTGGATCTCGAGCAGCTGATCGTCGCTCTCCTTGGCAAGCGACGTCGCCACGTCCTTAAAGGTCGAGGCGTCCCAGGCCTCGTCCGCTATGACGGCAACCGGCACCGGGTCGACCGTGCCGTCGGAGCTCAGATTCGCAAACATAAACATGAACATCGTGGAAAGCGCGATGGGAAAGAGAGCGCCCCAGACCCACGTACTCGGTCGGCGCAGCAGCGTCTTGACCGTAATGATAATGGTGTTGAACATGGCTGCCCCCTAGTCGCGCAGCTCGCGGCCGGTGATCTCGAGGAACACGTCGTTGAGGGTCGGCGGCTCGCTCCACACGCGGCCGAGCGCCACATTGGCGGCGCGCAGCGTGTCGAGAATGTCGACCAAATTGTGCGGGCTCGCCTCGCAGGTGCAGATGAGCTCGCCGGCGGACAGCTCGACGCTGAGCACGTGCTCGAGGGCGCGCAGCCGCTCGACCGTGACGGTCTCGACGGCGCCGACCTCGACAGTCACGCGCTCGCCCATTTGAATCATGCGTTTGAGCTCGTCATTGGTGCCCTGCGCCAGCACACGTCCGCCGTCCATGATCATGATGCGGCTGCAAATCTGCTCGACTTCCTCCATGTAATGGCTGGTATACACCACCGTGGCGCCCTCGTCGCGCAGGCGGCAGATGCCCTCCAGGATGGCATTGCGGCTCTGCGGATCGACCGCCACCGTGGGCTCGTCAAAAAAGATGAGCTCGGGCTTGTGCGCGATGCCGCAGGCGATGTTGAGCCGGCGCGCCAGACCGCCCGAGAGCTTGCCGGGGCGGAACTTGGTAAAGTCGCCCAGCCCGACAAAGTCGATGGCTTCGTCGACCAGCGCGCGACGGCGCTTGCGGTCGCTGACGTAAAGGCTGCAGAAATAGTCGATGTTCTCGCGCACCGTGAGCTCGTCGAATACCGCCACTTGCTGTGGCACCACGCCGATGCGGCGCTTGAGGTCGTAGCGGGCGGGCGTCATGGGCTCGCCGAACAGCTCGATGGTGCCTTTGTCGTAGGCGAGCAGCTGCAGAATACAGTTGATGGACGTGGTCTTGCCCGAGCCGTTGGGGCCCAGCAGGCCAAAGATCTCGCCGGGGGCGATGCTCAGGTTAAAGTGGTCGAGCGCAATAAGGTCGTCATAGCGCTTGACGAGGTTTTCGACGTGGACGATGTCTGTCATGAGGCGGCCCTTCTGTTGATTGCGGCCCGGTACGATTGCATCATCGCAGGAGCCGCCGGCGCGCACCAGTGAGCTTTGTCACGAGTGCGGGGCTCGGTCGCGCGGCCTGCCAACGTCCCCGCTTTGCCGCGCGGGAGGAATGTCACAGTTGCGCAGGCGGCCCCTCCACCACGCGCGGCTTCGCGTACAATACCCGTATGAACAGGCTTTTCGACAAATCGATCGTTCTGGCGTGCTGCATTGCGGCCGCCACGGGCCTTGCCGTGGACGCTCGCCTGGTCGCGGCGTTTTGCCTTGGCGTTATTGCCACCTCGCTGGCCGAGGTCGCACAGGAGGAACGCACGCGACGCGCAAGCGAGGCCGCGAGCTACGCTTACATCATCGCGGCCGTCTTTATACCGCCGTTTGTGCCGTTTGCGCCTCTCGCCCTCTATGACATCGCGCGGCGCGTGCGCCGTGAGCAGGCCTGGATCGCGCTGGGCATTGGCTCCGCTTTTGCCTTTGCGCTTGTCGCGAACCTTCGCACCGACGCGCTCACCGCCCGAACGCTCCTGCTGGCCGCCATCCTTTCGGTTGCCGCCACCTTGTTATCGCTACGTACCGCCCAGTTAGAGCGCGAGCAGCAGCGTATGCGCCGTACCCGCGACGAGCTGCAGGAACGAGCCCTCGCGCTCGAGGCGCGCAACCGCGACCTCGCCGACCGCCAAGACTACGAAGTCGAGCTCGCGACGCTCGCCGAACGCGCCCGCATCGCGCGCGAGATCCACGATAACGTCGGGCACCAGCTCACGCGCGCCTCGCTGCAGGCCGAAGCCCTACGCGTGGTCCACGCCGACGAGCCTGGCGTCGCCGCCGATTTCACCGACGTCAAACGCACGGTTGACGAGGCGCTCCAGCTCGTACGTGCCAGCGTCCATGCGCTCAACGACAACGCCGTCGACCTTTCCGTGCAACTCGAACGCATTGTTGAAGGCGCGCGCTCGGACGGCGGCCCGCAAATTGAGCTTGAAGTTTTGGCCGAGCATGCGCCCGCAAATGTCGCCAACTGCTTTGCGGCGGTCCTGCGCGAGGCGCTCTCCAATACCATGCGCCACGCTTGCGCCCATACTGTCACCGTACGGTGCATGGAGCATCCGTCGTTTTACCAGCTCATCGTTACCGACGATGGCGCAGGCGGGGTCCAAGCAAGCGGCCGCGGCGCTGCGGAGGGCATGGGGCTCGCCTCCATGCGCGAGCGCATCGAGGCGCTTAGCGGCACCTTCACCGCCGGCCCGCGTGCCAGCGCCGGCGGCTGGCGCGTGTTTGCCACCGTTCCCAAACAACAAGGAGATGAGGACCGATGAGGCTCATCGTTGTCGACGACGACCGCTTAGTGGTCGATTCGCTCAAGATTATCCTGGGCGCCCAGCCGCAGATCGAGGTGGTAGGTACCGGCGCCAACGGCAACGACGCGGTTTCGCTCTATGCCGAACATGCACCCGATATCGCGCTGCTCGACATCCAGATGCCGGGGCGTGACGGACTTTCGGCGGCACGCGAGATCCTTGAGCGCGACCCTTCGGCGCGCGTGGTGTTTCTGACGACATTCTCGGATGACGAGTACATTGTGTCGGCGCTCAAGCTCGGCGCCCGCGGCTACCTGATCAAGACCGATGTCGCCGCCATTCCGCCAGCGTTGGCGCAGGTCATGGACGGCAAACGCATACTCGAGGGCAAGGCGATCGAGGACATCGATTTTGACGGAACGGGCGTCGAGGCGGGCGCGCCCCGCCGGCCCGCAGCCTTCGCCAGCCTGACCGACCGCGAGTTCGAAGTCGCCGAGCTCATCGCCCGCGGTCTCGACAACAAGGAGATCGCTGCCACCGCCTATATGGGCGAAGGCACCGTGCGAAACCACATCAGCTCAATCCTAGCAAAGATGGGCCTGCGCAACCGCACGCAGATCGCCATCGCCTACCTGCGAGGGTAGTTGCCCAAAGGCCAAGCGCCCCGGCATAGCAAAATAGCTGCTACCGCTTTAATGCCATTTCAAAACTATGCCGGTTTACGGGCTAAACCCAGGAACCCCGTCCATACTTGCGTTTTTCGGAAAATGACGGCTCGTCTACCTGCGGTTTTATTTTCACAGATATCGGCATGGTTGGGGATTCGGAATCCGGCCCCGTAAACCGACATAGTTTTTTCGGACGGCCCTGTACGAGCGCCTCCGCAAGCCTCGTGGAACCAAAATGACCCGTTTCCCTCAGTCCCCGGGGGATCATTTGACGGTGCCCGCCACGAAACCGGCCCATCTACTACGTTTGACTCGGTACCCCTGACCATACCTTCATTTTGAACAAAACCGCAGGCGTACTACCTGCGGTTTTGTTTTCGCGTTTTTTAGCATGGTTGGGGGTAAGGGACTAAACGTAGTAGATGG
>OIWQ01000806.1_pt1 | contig 40272 bp, 34 predicted proteins | sample 1587571 | NCBI WGS metagenome assembly OIWQ01 (sample SAMEA3888910, study PRJEB22519) | human gut metagenome | biome: human gut; feature: human-associated habitat; material: faeces | place: Denmark | collected 2010
GTGAAAGTCAGGGCTTTGTGATTTTTTTAGAATAAGAGGGTTTTGACACGCCCTCTTTTGTTTCTATACTATCTTGTGAATCAGTTATTAATACTACCACCCACAATATCAAGCAATTCGTTTGTAATAGCCTGCTGACGGCTTTTGTTGTATTGAAGATTAAGTTCGCGTAGTATCTCGTCCGCATTATCTGTAGCTGTCTGCATTGCCACCATACGAGCAGCATGCTCACTTGCAATACTATCAAGCAAAGCTGTGTAAAGCATTAAATGTAAATACTTTGGAATAAGCTGTGAGAGAACAGTATTCATATCTGGCTCAACTATAAAGTTATCGTTGAGCGGACGCACATTATCCTCTTGCTTTTGATCCTGCGCAGAAGCTTTTTTCTTAAGATACTCTTGAGCCTCCTTTGACGTGACAGTAGAATCAAGGTCACGAGAGCGATCGCGCTTTAATTCTTCTGTAATATCAATAGGGAGAAAGTTCTTGCGAGTAAGGATCTGCGATCCTGCACTCTTAAAGTGATGATAAACCATCTCTACACGGTCTATCTCGCCACTCACAAACCTCTGCCCTATCTCATGGGCTATTTCAATACATTGCTTCACGTTCGGCTTTTCAGCAAGATTGGTGAAATCGCCTGCCACATGAAGCCCCATTTTAACCGTCTTCTCAGCAACCTTTCGTCCAATTGGGTAAACAACGATATTGTCCTTTCCCAACTTTTCAGAATACTCGTCAACAATATGCTGGAGCAGACGAATGACATTTGCATTGAATCCACCACACAAACTACTATTGGAAGCATATACCACCAAAGCTACACGCTTCACAGGACGCTCAACATTGAATACAGTTGTTGCATCTGCCTCTGAAGCGAGGAAAGTCTTGAGGATATGCTCAAGCATCGTCTCGTAGGGAAGCATGTTCTCAATCATTTGCTGAGCATGATGGAGCTTGGAAGAAGCCACCATCTTCATAGCACTCGTTATCTTACGAGTACTATTAACCGAGGTGAGCCTGTTTTTGATTTCTTTGAGCGACGGCATAAGCTATTACTTTTTATACTGACCAGCTACATCAGCCATAGTCTGCTCGAGAACAGCTGTTAGCGAGTCGTCAATCTTGCCACTTGCGAGCGTGTCGATCACATCAGCATGCTGTGAACGCATCTTATCGAGGAAAGTCTCCTGACATTCACGTACCTTTTCTACTGGCACGTTATGCATCAAACCATTAGTTCCACAATAGATAATGGCAACCTGCTCGCCTACTGGCATCGGGCTATACTGTGGCTGGATAAGAAGCTGGTTGTTCTTACGACCACGGTCGATAGTCATGGCTGTAACGGCATCCATGTCACTTGAGAACTTTGAGAAAGCCTCAAGCTCACGATACTGAGCCATATCTATCTTCAATGTACCTGCAACCTTCTTCATACTCTTTATCTGAGCCGAACCACCTACACGCGACACCGAGATACCAACGTTAACTGCAGGACGGAAGCCCTGGTTGAAGAGGTCGCTCTCAAGGTAGATCTGACCATCTGTAATAGAAATTACATTGGTAGGGATATAGGCAGAAACGTCACCAGCCTGGGTCTCGATGATTGGAAGAGCAGTCAATGAGCCTCCTCCTTTTACATGACCCTTCATACATTCAGGCAGGTCATTCATCTGCTCGGCTACTTCTTGCTGGTCGTTTATACGTGCAGCACGCTCCAACAAACGTGAATGGAGATAGAACACGTCACCAGGATAAGCCTCACGTCCTGAAGGACGACGAAGAATCAAAGATACCTCACGATAAGCAACAGCCTGCTTAGAAAGGTCATCGTATACTACAAGTGCCGAATAGCCACGGTCGCGGAAATATTCACCAATGGCAGCACCTGCAAATGGTGCATAATACTGCATAGCAGCAGGATCGGCAGCTGTAGCAGCCACAATTATTGTGTAAGGCATTGCGCCGTGCTGCTTCAAGTTCTCAACAAGAGCAGCAACAGTAGAAGCCTTCTGACCAATGGCTACGTAAATACAGTAAACTGGATTACCTGCTTCGTAGAAACTCTTCTGATTGATAATGGTATCTACGGCAATAGCTGTCTTACCAGTCTGACGGTCACCAATAATAAGCTCACGCTGACCACGACCTATAGGAATCATCGAGTCAACCGATTTCAAGCCAGTCTGTAATGGCTCCTTAACCGGCTGACGATAGATAACACCTGGAGCCTTACGGTCAAGCGGCATCTCAAAAGCACCAGTCATGTCTATCTCACCCTTGCCGTCAATTGCCTGACCAAGAGGGTTGATGACACGTCCGAGCATATTGTCGTTTACGCGTATAGAAGCGATGCGCTTGGTACGCTTAACAACCATGCCCTCCTTAATGCCCTCAGTAGAACCAAGGAGCACACAACCTACGTTGTCCTCCTCAAGGTTCATAACGATTGCCATGGTGCCATTCTCAAATTCGAGAAGTTCGTTGGCTTCAGCATTGCGCAGACCATATATACGAGCTACACCATCACTGACCTCAAGCACGGTTCCTACCTCGTCAAACTTCTGGCTATTGTTAATGCCTTGAAGTTGTTCGAGAAGCACCTGTGACACTTCGCTTGGTTTTATTTTATCTGACATATACTTTTTTAAAGTTAATTAATTAAGCTGTGACAGAATGGTGTTGAGCTGTCTCTTCACGCTGGCATCCATACGATAGGTGTCATATTCGAGCACGAATCCACCTATTATATTAGGATTAACCTCGCTCTGGAACTCAACTGTGCCATTTGTCCTTCCCTCAACCAACTGTCGCATCTTCTTCTCTGTGTTAGAGTCGATGGGGCAAGCAGTTGTTAGTTTAGCACTGATTAGATTGTTATGCTTTCTGTACAGAGTAACAAATGAGTTGGCAATGAATTGCATGATACTCTCACGGTCTTCTTTAAGCACAAGGGCTACAAAACGCTTCGTTAAGTCGCACGTTCCTCCAGCTGATGCCGTGAGGAGCAGACTCTCCTTCTGCTTCTTCGAGAGCATGGGATTATCTATCGTAACCCTCAGTGCAGGCGTTATGGAGTAGCTATGGGCAAGAGTCTGCATATCTGCATACACCTTGTCTGCCTCCTTAGCCTCAATGCCAGCCTTTAGTAAGGCACGCGCATATCTGACCGATATTAATCCTAAATCCATAGCTTATACTTATTTATTATTAGCTGTAACTTCATCAAGCATCTGGTTAATATAATCCATCTGTGCCTTATCAGTGCCGAGTTTCTGGCGCAAGACCTTCTCCGAAATCTCAACACTCAACGCAGCTACCTGCTGGCGAATCTCGCTGATTGCAGCCTGTTTCTGGCTTTCAATCTCTGCCTTAGCATCATTAATGATGCGGGCGCTTTCCTCACGAGCTTTCTCCTGAGCCTGTGCCACGATAGCTTCACGAGTAGACGCAGCCTCTTTTAGTATAATGGCTTGCTTTTCTCGTGCTTCCTGAAGCATAGACTCACTTTCCTGCTTGATATTCTCAAGTTGGGAAGCTGCCTTCTGCGCCTTGGACAGACTCTCGTCGATGTACTTCTTGCGCCTGTCGACCATTCCGACAATAGCGGGGAAGCCGAACTTGGCGAGCACGAAGAACACCACCAGAAATGCCAGAAGCATCCAGATGAGGAGTCCAAGGTCAGGAGTTAATATTGATGGCAATGTACTAAAATCCATTTGCAATATTTTACGAACTCTGTGTTCCTATTACGTAAGAGCACGACACCTTACTTGATAAGGAACGCACAAGCTACGATAGCGAACAATGCACAACCCTCAACGAAAGCAGAGGTAAGAATCATGTTTGTCTGAATCTTGCCAGAAGCCTCAGGCTGACGTGCAATAGCATCCATGGCGCTACCGCCAATCTTGCCAATACCCAAACCTGCGCCAATAACTGCAATACCTGCTCCAAGACCGCAGCCCAGCTGTGCCAGACCTTCAGCAGCCAAAAGTGATGAAATAATCATAGTTGTTTAAAATTTTTAAGTTGTTATTTTTTTGTTGTTTAATCTATTTGTTTATTAAGCCTCAGCCTCCTCTTCCTTCTGGGCAAGACCGATGAACACGGCGCTCAACAAGGTGAAGACATAAGCCTGAATGAATGCCACAAGCACTTCAAGACAGTTCATGAAGAGCATCATTATAGCACTTACGAGGTTCAAACCGATACCGTAACCCACCCCCATCGACCATCCAAGGAAGATAACGCATGTGAAACTCAATATAATTGCGTGACCTGCCATCATATTGGCAAAGAGACGAACCATAAGAGCGAACGGCTTGGTGAAAACACCGAAGAATTCGATAACTGGCATCAATGGCACCGGATAAGCTTTAAGGAATACCGGCACATGTGGCCAAAAGATATCTTTCCAATACTCCTTATTGCCAAAGAGGTTTATGGCAATCATAGTGCAGATGGCAAGGAAGAACGTCACATTGATGTTTCCCGTCACATTGGCACCACCTGGGAATATTGGCAGCAAACCAAGAATGTTTGTCATAAAGATAAAGAAGAATACCGTGAGCAAATAAGGAGCGAACGGCTTGAAATGCTTCTCGCCTATTGACGCCTTTATCACGTCGTCATAAATAGTCATGACGAACATCTCCATCATTCCAACAAATCCGCCAGGAGCCTCACTTCTCTCGTCTTTACCTTTATACCAGTGTGCGCAAGAGAGGAATACTGCTATCAATATGAACACTACAATCCATATCTGAGCAACGGTCTTCGTAATGCTAAGGTCAAGTGGACGCACCTTCGAACCATCAGGCATATTTTCATATATTTTGCCATGATGCTCCGCGTCGAAGAAGAAATTCTTCGGCAAAGTGCTTTCTGTACAGAATGACCATTCACCAGTATTTGAGCTTCTAACTATTATTGGCAACGGTATGCTCAAACTCTTGCCCTCGTAAGAGGCTATATGCCACTCATATGAATCGGACAGATGCTCTAGTACCGTTGTAGGTATATCAAGCGACTTTCCGTCATGACCAGCTTCTTCTGCAAAGGCGAAGGTAGGCATCAATGCCAATACCAAGAGGAGTAATAATGACTTGATCTGTTTCATTATCGTTTATTTATTTTCTTTGTCACACTCAGTATGCGAATTGGTTAGGCGCGAGAAGAACAAAGAGTGATGTACGATCATCCATAGATAGAAGACCATAAACACCAAACAATATTCAAGCATAGCGTCGCGACCAACAGCAATGTAGCAACCCAAGAGAGTGAATAGAGCCAACAGCATTCTGAATCCTGATACAGCCGAGAAATATGTAGAAAGCATCTTTTCATTTGTTTCTGCAATTCTCTTCCATAAATAGATGTCAATCAGCTCCACCACAAGGGCAAAAACCACACTTACAACTATAGGAGAGACAAGTCCGTCAACATGAGCAAACATGTGCATGGAGATAACACCCAACGACAACACTGTTACAGCCACTACTGTCTGCAAAGCATAGCGTCGGCTTAATCTTGTTGTATCTGTATTTCTCAGCATGTCAACATTGTTTCATTAAAGTTCAACACAAACATTAACGTTGTTTTTCTGTACTTCAACAAAACCACCCGTTGTCTTCACCTCATGCTCGCCTTCTGAGTCAAAAAAAGCAATACGTCCGTTATTGAGTGTGGAAATGATAGGTGCATGGTTGGCAAGTATCTCAAACTCGCCACTTGTGCCAGGTATAACAACACGGTCTACCTGTCCAACAAACTCCACTTTCTCAGGAGAGACGATTCTTAGATTTAAACTCATAATTCACAAGAATTTAGTGTTTGAGTGGATTAACCCTTAGCAGCCTCAAGAAGTTTCTTACCCTTCGCAATAGCGTCCTCTATGGTACCAACGTTAAGGAATGCCTGCTCTGGTAGGTCGTCTACCTCACCGTCAAGAATCATATTGAAGCCCTTAATGGTGTCCTCTATAGATACCATCACACCCTTAACACCTGTGAACTGCTCTGCAACTGCGAACGGCTGAGAAAGGAAACGCTGCACACGACGTGCACGGTTCACAGTCAGTTTGTCCTCGTCAGAAAGTTCGTCCATACCAAGGATAGCGATAATGTCCTGAAGTTCCTTATAACGCTGAAGAATCTGCTTTACACGCTGAGCGCACTCATAATGTTCCTTACCAACAATCAGTGGGTCGAGAATACGAGATGTAGAGCCCAGAGGATCAACGGCAGGATATATACCAAGCTCGGTTATCTTACGCGAAAGCTCCGTTGTAGCGTCAAGGTGAGTAAAGGTAGTTGCTGGTGCAGGGTCGGTTAGGTCGTCGGCAGGCACATATACAGCCTGTACTGAGGTAATAGATCCTTTCTTTGTAGAAGTAATACGCTCTTGCATCTGTCCCATCTCACTTGCCAGTGTTGGCTGATAACCTACGGCTGAAGGCATACGACCAAGAAGGGCCGAAACCTCAGAACCTGCCTGAGTAAAACGGAATATATTGTCGATGAAGAACATAATATCAGCAGCCTCGCCATCTTTGCCTCCATGGTCACGGAACTCCTCGGCTACAGTCAAACCAGATAATGCTACTGAAGCACGTGCTCCTGGCGGCTCATTCATCTGTCCATATACAAGAGTTGCTTGGCTCTTCTTAAGTTCTTCTGGGTCAACAAGCGAGAGGTCCCACTTGCCTTCTTCCATTGCCTTCTTGAATTTCTCGCCGTAGCGGATAACTCCAGACTCAAGCATATCGCGGATAAGATCATTACCCTCACGAGTACGCTCTCCTACTCCGGCAAATACAGAGTAGCCATTGTGTCCCTTGGCAATGTTGTTGATAAGCTCCATGATAAGCACAGTCTTGCCTACACCGGCACCACCGAACAGACCAATTTTACCACCCTTCATATAAGGCTCAAGAAGGTCTATCACCTTGATGCCTGTAGCAAGCATTTCCTTGTGGGTAGACAGGTCTTCAAACTTAGGTGCCTCGCGATGGATAGGATAAGCTCCCTCCATGTTGAGTGTGCTCATACCGTCAATAGGCTGACCGATAACATTCATCATACGGCCCTTGATCTGTTCACCTGCTGGCATCATGATAGCGTTGCCAGTAGGAACTACCTCCAAGCCGCGCTGCAATCCGTCAGTGTTGTCCATTGCGACACAACGTACGGTATCTTCACCGATATGCTGCTGCACCTCAATGATAAGCTCCTGTCCGTTAGGACGCTTAAGCTTAAGAGCTTCGTGGATTTTAGGCAACACCTCTTCAGGGTTCTTGCCAGCGGTATCGAAGTAAACGTCGATTACTGGGCCAATAATCTGCGAGATGCGCCCGTTGATTTGTGACATAGTATATTTGTTTAAATTTTATAATCTGATGCAAATATAACAACAATAATTTATTTAAAAAAAATATTTAAACATTATTGTACATAAAAGCACCAAATAGTCCATTTTCTTTGTCGATTTAGAACATCAGAAGTTCTGAATCGACAATATTTTTAGATGCTCAATTCATCAAGTACCTTGATAAGCTTGCGGTCAAATGGCTTGTCGCTACGTATAGCCTCACTCAACGGAACATATACAATCTCGTTGTTGCGTACACCTATCATAACATTGCGTTGTCCCTGCTGGATAGCCTCAATAGCTCCTACACCAGTACGAGATGCAAGTATTCGGTCATGAGCACTTGGACGTCCACCACGCTGCAAGTGACCAAGTATAGACACACGCACGTCATACTGCGGAAACTCGTTCTTTACACGCTCAGCATAATACATGGCGCCACACTTTGGACTCTCCGAAACGATTACGATACAACTCTTCTTCGACTTACGTATACCACGTTCCATGAAACGTGCCAACTGGTCAACGTCTGTAGAATCTTCTGGAATGATTGCAGCTTCAGCACCACTGGCAATAGCCGAGTTCTGTGCAAGGAAACCAGCATCACGTCCCATAACCTCAATAAAGAAGATGCGCTCGTGGCTTTGTGCAGTATCACGGATGCGGTCGACACACTCAACAATTGTGTTCATGGTAGTGTCATAACCAATAGTAGAGTCGGTACCATAGAGGTCATTATCGATAGTTCCCGGCAAACCAATACAACAAATGTCATATTTCTTTGCAAACTCCATTGCACCAGTCAACGAACCATTACCTCCAATTATAACAAGAGCGTCAATGCCATGAGCCTGAATCTGCTCATAAGCCTTCTCCTTACCCTCGTCTGTCATGAACTCCTTACTGCGCGCAGTCTTAAGTATGGTACCGCCAGACATGATGATACCACTTACATTTTCTGTTGTAAAGTCTTCTATCTCACCATTAATCAAGCCGTCATAGCCACGGTATATACCCTTAATGTTGAAGCCATTACAAATGCCTGCGCGAGTGACAGCACGAATTGCTGCATTCATACCAGGAGCGTCTCCACCCGAGGTAAGTATTCCAATTGTCTTAATTCTTGACATAATACCCTATATTTTACATTATTTGATTAATTACCTATTTAATATAATATCATATACATTATTGCAAGACCTATTGTAGATCCCACAAGTGCCTTCCATCCTACAATCCTGAAATACCATGACAGGCGTATACGCTCCATCTTCATCAAGGCCAAGCCACTTACCGAACCCGTACACAGTATATTTCCGCCAACTCCAGCTGCAAAAGCTATCATTTTCCAGTAGGCTCCATTCTGCATATACTGTAATGATGATGAGCAACAGTCTCCGGTTGCAGCTACAAGATTGGCATCATGCAGCGAAATCATTGGCATAGCCGTAGCAAAGTTATCTACAAATGCGCTAACGATTTGTGTTAGAAAACCAACAACAAATAGATTGTCTGTATAGTTGGCCATAAAGTTGCATACTGTTACACCGACTCCTGTTTCCTTAACCACACCTACCACAAGCATAATGCCCAATACAAACAATATCATTTGTATAACACCATACTGCAACACTCTTGGAACACGGCGCTGTATCATTTGGTCGGCATTCATCAGTTTGCGGTTTACCATCTCGTTTACTATCCACAAAACGGCAAGCACACAAAGGGCTCCAAGGAACGGACTAAGCTTTGTTATTGTATGGAATGTAGGGATAAACCACAGACCGCCAATACCCACAAAAAGCATTAGCATACGTTGCCATACATTCAAGCGTGTGTCATCGCCTCTATATGGCAAGGTTATTCTTTCTGTCTCTATACGTGAGGGCAATCCTCTTCCTATCCACCACACGGGCAATGCCCAAGCCACAAGACATGGCAATGCAAGTGTTGCCGAATAATTGGTTGCGGTAACTGCACCGGTATTCCATAACAATAAGCCTGTTGGGTCGCCAATAACGGTCAAGGCTCCTCCACAATTGGCCGATAACACTATAGCACAACCATATATAATACGTGGACGCTGTCTACTCACAATTCCATACATAATAGTAAGCATCATAACTGTGGTTGTAAGATTGTCAAGATTTGCCGACAATACAAAGGTAGTTATCGACAACATCCACAACATTTTTTGACTGCTGCGTGTGCGAAGTAGCTGTGAGATAAAGTCAAGACAACCATTGTTCTGTAGAATCTCTACAATAGTCATTGTAGCAAGAAGAAACAACACTATCTCTGATGCCTTGCCTACGTATTTCAAGAAAACGTTCTGAGCAATAAATTGCTTAACCAAAGCAGAGGTTGATTCAGCTCCATTCAAGAATGTCAGATACTCATTGGCGTGCTGACTCATTACAAAATCAGTACCATAACATATATACAATATCCAGCCAAGAGTTCCTACAAAGATGGCTACTGCAGCTTTGTTCACGTTGGTGTATTTCTCGGTTGCTATCAAGAAATACCCCAAAATAAGTATGGTAGCAATTACAATTGTCATATACAACGTACTGAGATTTAACAATTGCAAAGGTACAAAAATATCCTAATCAACCAACATTTAACCAGTTTTTTTTACACCCGATTAACAGAGTTTTAATTCAAACGTAAACAAACATATACCTTATAGTAGGTAGAGAAAATAAGGGTTTTGTACAAAATAAGCATAAAACTTGTACATATGTCAAATCTTATTTGTAACTTTGTGTATTATATAAACACACACAACCAACAAGTAACATCTTTAATATTATGGCATATTGGTTTATTTTCATTGGTGGCGACATAATGTTGCAGAAACTTGATGACGGCACCTATACCATTCCGAATGGCGATAATGCTCCATTGCCAATCGGACAGGGCACCCACGTGCTCAACGTCTCGCCTATGGATAATGGCACCGAAGTGAAAGCATTTTGTATAGAAAAGCCTGTAAATGAAGGCAATTTTGAGATGTGCGGCCTACGTCAGTCATTTTATAAACTATCAAAAGAGTTGTATCTTAAAGCCGGCAAATGCAACGAACTACTATATTGGGACCGTAATACACAATATTGTGGCGTATGTGGCTCACCAATGAAAATGGATACAGATATATCTAAGCGTTGCCCCACTTGTGGCAAGATAGTATGGCCAATGCTTGCCACTGCCATTATAGTACTTATTAATCGTGGTGACGATCTGCTACTTGTTCATGCAAAGAACTTCAAGACCGACTTCTATGGATGTATTGCAGGGTTTGTAGAGACTGGCGAATCGCTTGAGGAAGCAGTAAAACGTGAAGTTATGGAAGAAACTTCCTTAACCATCAAGAACTTACGCTACTTCAAGTCACAACCTTGGCCTTATCCTTGCGGACTGATGGTCGGCTTCTTTGCAGAATACGAAAGTGGCGAACTGAAGTTGCAAGAATCGGAACTGTCACGAGGCAACTGGTTTAACAAGAACTCTCTACCTACAATTCCAGAGAAGCTAAGCCTTGCACGTATGCTGATAGACCAGTGGCTGGAGGAACACAAAGAGAGGGAAAAGTGAAAAGTGAAAAGTGAAGAATCCAATAGTGAAGGGAATAGGGAAGAAAAGTGAAGAATCCAATAGCTAATCTCTTGAATTTTAATTTGAACAGATACATATGAAACAAATAGGATGGGGATTTATAGGATGTGGCGAGGTTACCGAGAAGAAGTCTGGTCCTGCTTTCAACGAGGTTGAAGGCTCGCACGTTGTGGCTGTAATGAGTCGCAACGAAGCTAAGGCTAAGTCGTATGCCAAACGTCATGGCATTAAGAGATGGTATACCGACCCACAAGAACTTATCGACGACCCTGATGTTACAGCCGTATATATAGCAACACCACCATCAAGCCATGCCACATTTGCCATTATGGCAATGAAGGCAGGCAAGCCGGTATATATAGAAAAACCTCTTGCAGCAAGTTATGAAGATTGTGCACGAATCAATCGCATAAGCGAGATTACTGGTGTACCGTGTTTTGTGGCTTACTACAGACGCTATCTACCATATTTCCAAAAAGTTAAGCAGATTATAAATTCAGGAACAATCGGAACTATTACCAATGTACAGATTCGCTTCTCTGTTCCGCCTCGCGACCTCGACTACCAAGACGCACAGAACCTTCCTTGGCGTCTACAGCCAGATATTGCTGGAGGAGGCTACTTCTATGACCTTGCTCCACATCAACTTGATTTGCTGCAAGAAATATTTGGTGTAATAACAAGAGCGCATGGATATTGTTCAAACCGGGCACATCTATATAAAGCAGAAGATACGATTAGTGCATGTTTCTTCTTTGAAAACGGATTGCCTGGTAGTGGCTCATGGTGTTTTGTGGGACACCAAAGTGCTAAGGAAGATTGCATCGAGGTTATTGGCGAAAAGGGTATGTTGTCTTTCTCAGTATACAATTATGATCCGATACAACTTGTAACAAGCGAAGGACGAACCAATATTGTAGTGTCCAATCCACCATATGTGCAGCTGCCAATTATTCGCAATGTGATAGAACACCTGCAGGGTATAGGCACTTGTACGTGCACCAGTGTAAGCGCCACTCCTGTTAACTGGGTCTTGGACCGTATACTTGGCAAACTATAGTTATTACTTTATAAACAACAAATGAATCTACGTCTATACATAATATATATAGTATCTACGATAGCGTCGGCAACCGCAACAGCACAAAATACTGCCGACACCATCGTACATAAAGACGTAGCAGCTTTAGTAGATACCGTTGAGCATAAAGACATTGTCACTATTGCCGACACATGCATTATAAAACCAAAGAAGAAGTCGTTCTTAAAAAGGCTTATAGGCAGCATGTACGAGTTTGTTAAGTACTTTAGCCGAGTGGACAAGGAATATATAGAGCCGCAAGCCTTCAACTATACCGTAATGATGCAAAACACCTATACATACGAACTCTATCGTATAACATCATCAAAGGGCAACGACTTCACCTTCGCGCCATTGCCATCCATTAAGCTCGGACCTTACTTAGGCTGGCGATGGGTGTTTCTGGGCTATACCTTCGACCTTAAGCATATCAGTAATGGCGACAAGAAGAAGGAGTTCGACCTGTCGCTCTACAGTTCGCAGATAGGTGTCGACCTATTCTATCGCAAGACTGGTACCGACTACAAGATATCACGTATGCGCTTTGATGATGTTCATAACGTCGATACACGTCCAATGCGCGGAGTAGACTACGACGGCATTGACGTCAGCATCAAAGGATTCAACCTCTACTACATTTTCAATCACAAGCGCTTCTCTTACCCGGCTGCTTTCAGCCAGTCTACCATACAACGGCGCTCCTGTGGCTCTGCCCTTTGCGGCATAGGCTATACTCAACACACACTTAGCATTGATTGGGAGAAACTCAACTTGCTTGTGGCAGACCACTTGGGCAAGGATGTGGCAGACAAGTATATGGATACCGACCTAAAGATTAAGAAAGTGAAATATACCGATATTGCCTTCTCTGGTGGCTATGCCTACAACTGGGTGTTTGCCCACAACTGGCTTGCTGCAGCATCGTTGTCGGTAGCCTTAGGCTACAAGAGAGCTTGGGACGACTCCAACCACGAAGGTTTCACATTAAAGGATTTCTCTTTTCAAAACTTCAATATCGACGGTGTAGGACGCTTTGGTATTGTATGGAACAATATGCGTTGGTACTATGGAGCCAACTGTATCGTACATACATACAATTATCACAAGCCGAAATTCTCAACCAACAATATATTTGGAAGTCTTAATATATATATAGGTGTAAACTTCGGACGACAATAATAACAACTCATAAAGAATCTCTTTGGATATGAAAACCCTACTAATAGCATTAGCATTGCTATCACAATGCTCTAAAGCAAAGAATCCTGCTGAAAGCAACACTCCAAAACAAGTTGTCAACAGAGCCAATAACTCTGCCGACTCCTTGTCAACAACAAATACACAGAATGTAGAAACATCGCACAATGACTATGCTGTTGTGTATATCAGCGAGGACCAAAAACGTATAGAAAACATCCTTGCCAAATACGCCAATCACGGAACATCGGCTTCGAGCCTAATTATTACGTTGGCACGTGAGTTTAAAGGAGTTCCCTACGTGGCAAAGACACTTGAGAACGACTCTATAGAAAATCTTGTCATTAACACACGCCAACTCGACTGCACCACTTATGTTGAGAATGTGCTCGCCATGTATCTTTGCATAAAAGACCATAAGCTTTCATTTTCCGACTTTTGCTCTTATTTGCGTCAGATACGCTATGTAGGCGGAAAAGTGAGCTACCCTACTCGACAACATTACTTCACAGAGTGGATTGACGAGAATACTAAGGATGGTTTTGTTGAGGAACTTCAGTCGCCCAACCCTCCATTCACAGCCACTCAACATCTGCGCATCAACTTCATGAGCAAACATACCTCGCTCTATCCAATGCTTAAAAACAATCCTGAATTGGTAAAGCCGATAGCCGAGATGGAGTCACGTTTATCAGGTAATGTCTATCGCTTTATCCCCAAAGCATCAATAGCCAACACCCAACTATTCCGCTCTACCATACACGATGGCGATATCATAGCTATAACCACATCCAAATCCGGACTCGACACCTCGCACATAGGCATTGCCGTATGGCATAAAGATGGACTGCACATGCTCAATGCCTCGCAGATACACAAGAAGGTAGTGGAAGAACCCATGACCCTCTATCAATATATGCAGAAGCATCCATCGCAGAATGGAATAAGAATCGTGCGTGTAAAATAAGGCGTTCACAAGACACCCAAGTAAGAACTTTACTTTATTGTAAACAAAAATGACAGAAAAAGAATTTGAATAATATTGGAAAGCAAACCGTGAGTCGATTCTTTCAAAGGACGAAGAATATCGACGCGCCAAGGACAACTTCAAGATGAGTAATGGTTCCGACATGCTACTCTTTGGTCTTCCTATTGTTGCAGGCATCGTGTTTATGAACAACGTGCATCTTGGCAACGAACTTCTTAATTGGATAGCCAGTGCCGCCGTCACCATTGTCTGCTTCGCTATATGCGCATGGATAAAGAGCCTCATTACAGGCAGCTGTTCACCCGATGAAGTGGAAGCAAGGATTAAGGAAAAGGAGAAAAAGAAGTATGATTGTAAATAATCTGTTAAAGAGTAACTTACCAACTTCAACTAAACCATAGTTATGATTTATGATCCAAAGCCTTACTCCAATGCCTCATGTATATTCCTCATCAACCCCGAATACTTAGCCCTTTTAACGGCGCTTCCTTTAAACAACCGGCGATAGTCGTCTTCCGTGAGCGAGAGCCAGTCCTCGCGCTTCATGTGCAAGAGTTCGTCGGTAGGCTGAAGCTCGGGAGTGTCGTTGGGTTGTGAGAAACGATTCCATGGACAAGCCGTTTGACAACGGTCGCAACCATATATGGTGTCGCCCATTTTTTCGGACAAATCAGTTGGGATGTCACCACGATTCTCTATGGTTTGATAGCTTAGGCAGCTACGGGCATCAAACTTAGTCGTGACAGAAGCGCCGTCAACAAAACTCAGAGCGTGTGTTGGACACGCATCCACACAGGCATGACATTTGCCACAACGCGACGGCATAGGCTCGTCGTACTCAAGATCGACTGGCAAGAACAACTCGCCAAGGAAGAACATACTGCCGGCATGTGGAATGATGAGCTGATGATTGCGCCCTGTCCAACCCAGACCTGCCTTTACAGCCCAATAGCGCTCAAGTACAGGGGCCGAATCGCAGAAGGCACGATACTCGTCAAAACCAAGAGTCTCTGCCAACTGGCGCAACTTGTTCTTAACAACATCGTGATAATCCTTGCCAAGAGCATAAGCCGCAAACTGCGGTTCGCCCTCAGGCAAAGTATTGGCTGGGGCATAGTTGAGAGCCACAGACACTATACTTTTTAAGCCATCCATAAGCAAACGTGGATCAAATCGCTTGTCCGGATAGTTTTCGAGATAAGCCATTGTGGCATGTCCACCCTCACCTATCCACTTCTTATACGAAGTCACAACATTCTGGTCTACTGCATCAGCCTTAGCTATACCACATGCAAAAAAGCCGAGGTTCTTAGCCTCGGCTTTTATTTTGAGAGATAATTGCGTCTTATTCATACGGAGACAATTATTTGTTATCTATACTTCAATCTTGTTTGTTACACATGCACTCATTCGAATGTTTTGAACTCATAGCCTTGTTCCTTTAGCCATTGCAGCGAACGAGGAAGTGCTGTGCGAAGTTTGTCTATACTCTTTAACGAGTCGTGAAAAGTGATGATAGAACCATTGCGTGTATATCTACGCACATTGTTGTATACATCGTCAGCCGTGAGCCACTTGGAGTAATCGCGCGTCACAAGATCCCACATTACGATGCGATACTTACGTCTAAGCCAAAGAAATTCGCTATGGGTCATAAATCCATGCGGCGGACGAAACAGGTGAGAGCCTATTAAATCGTTAGCACGTTCGACATCATCAATATAAGTCTTTGCCAAATGCTTGAATCCTCCAAGATGGTGGTATGTATGATTACCCACCTGATGACCTGCCGCAACTATTTGCCTATACAGATCGGGGTATTTGCGCACATTGTCGCCCACCATAAAGAATGTGGCACGAATGTCAAACTCCGCCAGTGTCTGGAGAATGAACGGCGTCGACTCGGGTATTGGTCCATCGTCAAATGTGATATACACCGACCTTTCGTTGCTGTCCATTCTCCAGGTTGCGCTGGGATATAACCATCGCAACCACATATCTGGCTGTTCAATTATCATCTTGCTTCAAATGGCTGTCCGCCTTTTGCTTGATACATTCTATATATTGCGTTGGCTATACCCGCCCAATTATCTGCCTGTTTTCCGTCTACAAGTCGCATAATGTCGGATATACTCTGCATAATGTAGAGCTGGCGCATTAGGTCGTTCTGACACAGGTCAAAACGGGAGCCGGTAAGCTGAACATAATAGTCGGCATAGCCCTTTGCGTTGTTCCACACTTCTGCCAATACACGCTTGGCATCAGCCTTATATCCCAACAAAGCGTATGCACGAGCCACATCGGCAGAGCCTGACATAAATGTATAAGGCACATTATAGTTGGGTAGCACCTTTTCGCACTTGCGCAGCACCTTGAGAGCCTTGTCGTTCTTGCCTTCCTCTATGAGTTGCAGGGCAAGCTGTGCAAAGAGATGGCGGTGTGTAAAGCACATACGCATAACCGTCTCGTCAAGATAGAGCCCCGGTGTCTCAAGACCACCGAACTTATAGCGGTTCATAACATTGTTGTATGTCTTCTCCGTATCAAAGTTCTTTGCTCCATTCTTATTGGTTGTAAACGGAGTGATGCGATAAGCCAAACCTTCCTGTATGAAGTTGTCGCCAAGGTTCATATAGTTTTCCGAGCCTACGGTTGTAGCTACATACAGAGGACGTGTCCAGTTGCATTGTGCCAACATCTCAAGCATCATAAGGTCGTTCTTATAGAGCGCACGTTTGCCTGCGAGCGATATTATCATCTTGTCAGGTATAGTGTCGCTAGCCATCATCATACCGCTCTTCTTGACAGCATCCTTATCGATTGTGAGATACAGAGTGTCGGTGGGTATTACATGTGTGTCACTATCCTTTGAACGTACCCAATACTTAAGCACATTCTTAAGCTCAAACGGATTGTCGCCAAGCTGAGCTTTAGCTTCTTTGGGATATTCCTTATAGAAGTTAAGTACCTGCTGCTTGAGCGAAGGATCAACCTGGACGTAGTCGTTAGTGCCCGAGCAGAAGTCGATACGCGGCCATGATATAGGTACCGAAGGCGAGTCGTAAGCAGGACGCTTCATCTGGTCGATGTACCAGTCGGTCTGCAAGTAAGAGAGGTTGCAGACACGGGCATCAGTACGCACACCCTCTGTCTCCTGGTTGTACCAAAGCGGGAAGGTATCGTTATCGCCATTTGTGAAGATAATAGGATTACCCTTATCCTGCAGAGTCATCAGATAGTTCTGTCCGAAGTCGCGGCATGTGTAGCGTCCGCTACGGTCGTGGTCGTCCCATGTCTGCGATGCCATCTGAATTGGCACAAGCAAGCACACAACACCTACAATGCCGGCAAGTGCAACCTCGTTACCCTTGATGCGCTTCTTTAGCATATCGTAGATAGCCAGCACACCAAGACCGCACCATATAGCGTAAGCATAGAACGAGCCTGCGTATGCATAATCGCGCTCACGTGGCTGCTGTGGTGTCTGATTGAGGTAGAGCACGATAGCAAGACCCGTCATAAAGAAGAGGAAGAACACAACCCAGAACTGACGTATACCACGCTGTCCGCGCCATGCCTGCCAGAAGAGACCGATGAGTCCGAGCAAAAGCGGCAAGCAATAGAACACATTGTGCCCCTTGTTGTCCTTCAACTCCTGAGGCATCTTGCTTTGATCGCCAAGCATCCAGTTGTCGATAAACGAGATACCGGTTATCCAGTTGCCGTGCTCTGGCTCACCGTTGCCTTGCATGTCATTCTGACGTCCGGCAAAGTTCCACATAAAGTAGCGCCAGTACATGAAGTTGCATTGGTAAGAGAGGAAGAATCTGATGTTCTCCCATTGTGTAGGCACCTTAACAGTTACAGCCTCGCCACAGCGGTCGTAAGGCACCTCATTGCCCTGTACACCACCAAGCCAACTCTCGTATGCTTGAGCATGTGCTGAAGAGTGCATACGTGGGAATATCATATTCTGAGCGTAGACAAGCTTGTCCTTATGCGACACAACGAAGTAAGAGTCTTTCTCGTTTTGCGAAGCCTTCTCTTTACGTTGCCAAATGGGCGCGCCTTCCTTACGCTTAGGTATGCACATATTGCCGTCTATATCGAATGCTACTTGCGATGTGTAAGCCTGGCCATAAAGCAAAGGCGAATCGCCATATTGGTCGCGACTAAGGTATGAACCTAAAGTAAAGACGTCCTCTGGCGAGTTCTGGTCCATTGGAGGGTTGGCAGCAGAGCGAATTACAATTACAGCATAGCTCGAATAGCCAATCATCAACATAAGCATACATAGCAAAGCAGTATTCTTAAAACGAGCCGAGATAACGGGCACCAGTTGCTTCTCTACCTTCTTGCGATAGCTAAGACCAAAGTAAATAGCCACAAGAATTAAGATACCAACTATAGCTGCACCCCACTCGGTTCCACGGAACGGGATGCCAAGCATGCCAACAGACAGAGTGAACGAGATGTTTTGACGCTTAAAGTTGCGGTCGACATACGACTCGTATATTGCCCATATAACTATAGCTACGAGCAAGATAATATATATAATCTCGCCTGTATTAAACGGACATCCTAACTTGTTGACAAACAGCAACTCCAACCAACCCGCTACAGTAATGATTCCAGGCACAACACCATAGAGAACGCCAGCCACAATGACAAACGAGCCTACCAATGCCAAGAGCGAACCCTTGAGCTCTATTTGCGGATAGCGGCGATAACAATATACCAATACAATAGCAGGGATACACAGCAAGTTGAGAAGGTGTACACCGATTGAAAGTCCTGTCATATAGGCTATGAGTACAAGCCAACGGTCGCTATGAGGCTCGTCGGCGTGATCTTCCCACTTAAGGATAAGCCAGAACACGATAGCCGTGAAGGCTGACGAATAGGCGTAAACCTCACCCTCTACTGCAGAGAACCAGAATGTATCTGAGAAGGTGTAGATAAGGGCACCTACCAATCCAGAAGCCTGGATAGCGATCATCTTGCTTGTAGTCATCTCGCTCCAATCCTTCATAACAAGCTTGCGAGCAAGATGCGTTATGCTCCAAAACAAGAATAGGATTGTGGTTGCACTAAGCAATGCACTCATCATGTTAACCATGCGAGCTACCTGAGACGGATCGCTTGCAAACTGAGAGAAAAGATTGGCCGTGAGCATAAAGAATGGTGCTCCAGGCGGGTGACCTACTTCCAGCTTATAGCCGGTAGTAATGAATTCAGGACAGTCCCAAAAGCTGGCTGTCGGTTCAATCGTCGAACAATAAACAAAAGCGGCAACTAAAAAAGTTAACCAGCCAAGCACATTGTTCACTAATTTGTACTGTTTCATTTAATTTATAATATAAACTTGTTCTTTATTCCGTTACAAGATACATATAGGATGCAAAGTTACAAATTTTTTATTAGTATTGGCGATTTATCTAAGGAGTTAATAAAAATTAAGCAAGTAGAAATGTACAGAAGCAACTATAATGAAAAAAGTTTTTTATATTAACAACCTAACACTCCTAACACACATATGCTTTATACAGAAACGTATCTACCTTAAAATCAGTCACATACAATACAATGAGCATATTGCCCCATACAATAGCCTGTCACTAATGCATCACTAACTTGTCACTAACCTATCACAAATTGTAACTTCAGATACCTTCGGAAGGTATGAAAACAATAAGTCCCGGTATTTTAAACGGGGCTTTAGCAACCTTCCAACAAAGGCTTGATGACAGGCCAACAAAGGCTTAATGACAGGCCAATTAAGGCTTAATGACAGGCTAATTAAGGCTTAATGACAGGCTAACAAAGGCTTAATGACAGGCTGAAAAATAAATATGTGGTGATAGATGGGTGAAAGATTAGTGATAGATATAAAAGAAATTAAATCAACCTACACTTTAACCATTCTGTATAATAAACTGTGTATTAGATATTAGCAAAACATTGCGAATGAATTTATAGTGATTAGTGATAGGTTAAAATAAAAAAAACTTTTTCTATATAAGACAGTATCAAAAATACAAGTAAAAAGGGAGACAGACATCATTTAATGGTGTCTGTCTCCCCTATTTATTCTCTAAAAGAACTTTGCTTTAATTACTTTTCAAAGTAACGCTTGTACAAGCCCATGAAACCTGCGCAGTGACGAGCTTCATCCTTAGCCATCTCGTGTACGGTGTCGTGTGTAGCGTCCATACCTGCAGCCTTAGCGTTCTTGGCAATGCGGAACTTGTCCTCACATGCACCGCGCTCTGCAGCGATACGAGCCTCAAGATTGCTCTTTGTATCCTTCAATACGTCGCCAAGCAACTCGGCAAACTTGCTTGCGTGCTCAGCTTCCTCGAAAGCATAGCGCTTGAATGCTTCTGCAATCTCAGGATAGCCCTCACGATCGGCCTGGCGGCTCATTGCGAGATACATACCAACCTCGCCACACTCACCGTTGAAGTGGGTCTCAAGGTCCTTGATCATCTCGGCATTAGCCTCCTCCTTGCGTGCGGCACCAAGAGTGTGCACTGTAGCGAAAGCAGGACCATCCATTGGGTCGTCCATTTCCTTAAACTTGCTTGCCGGAGCCTTGCAAACAGGACACTTCTCTGGAGCCTCTGTACCTTCGTAAATATAACCGCATACTGTGCAAATAAACTTCTTCTTCATAATGCTATTGTTTTTAAGTTAATTATAATGTTATTGTTTAATAAGAGGTTAGCCCATTACATTAGAGCATTCCTCAAAGCTTTGATTTTCTTTTTCAAGACATTCACTACATATACCTTTATAGTAGAGTTGCACATCGTTCACTTTATGTCCGGCAATATCCTTGCATGACAATAGTGGTGAGACCTCATCAAATATGTCGTACACACGTCGGCAACGATTGCAATAGAAATGAGCATGCGCGTTGATGTTTCCATCGTAGCACACACGATGGTCGTCAATGGTAATCATTTGGGCTGCGTTGTTCTCGGAAAACATACGTAGCGTATTGTATACCGTTGTTCGACTTAGCGTGGGTATCTTGGAGCAAAGTCCGCGATAAACATCATCCACCGTTGGATGGGTGAAGTGTGTGAGCAGGTAATGCATTATAGCTATGCGTTGTACCGATGGCTTTATGCCGTGCTCTGTCAGTCGTGCTATTGCCTCTTTGTTGTTCATTACGTGTCAGTCTTTATCTTATTGCATGTTTGTTTTAAACACAATGCAAAGATACTAAATATATTTTAACGGGCAAAACAAAATTGGATATTTTACAATGTTTTATTTATTTTAATAGAATAGTCTGCTAATTTTAATGTTTCATAGAAGAAACGTATAATATATTTATTCTCGTTTTTTTATTGGTTGCTTAATTTTTATACTTCATATTTCTTTTAAGAGATACAAGTATAACTTTTACAACACACAAGAATTATGAAACGAATATTTAATCTTTTGGTAGTAGACGAGAGCAGCAGTATGGCAATAATAGTCTTTCACTATACGCTCGTTAGCATTACGGAATCCTTCGAGAATCTCATTGTCGGTTAATTGGGTTGTATTTGTGGTCATAATGTTTCAAGTTCTATTGCCACAAATTTACGAGTTTCTATAATAATCTCCAAACTTTAAGTATATAAAATATGTGTTTGCACCTTCACAAGTTTAGCATATAACATGCCGAAAGTATTAATATATTATATACCTTTGCACTTGAAATCAAAAGAATGATGAAAAATGCAAATATAAAATGCCTTAAAGGCGACTTTGCAAGTAAGCTTGTGCTCGCCCTCGCCCCTACTATAAAAGCAGGATTTCCGAGTCCGGCAGACGACTATCTGCATGACACCCTCGACTTTAACCGGGATATGATAAAGAATCCAGAAGCCACGTTCTACGGAAGGGTGTCAGGCGACTCGATGATTGACGCGGGGATATGCGACGGCGACATTGCCGTGATAGACCGCTCGTTGCAGCCTATGGACGGCAACGTTATAGTGGCGTTTGTCAATGGCGAATTCACTATAAAATATCTTGACCTTACACACAAGGAAGAGGGATATATCGAGCTGAAGCCAGCAAATCCCAACTACTCGCCAATACGTATAGATGTTGAAGACAACTTTAGGGTGTGGGGAGTTGTGGTTTGGACTATAAAACAATGGAGACGTTAAACAATAAGAAAAGGAAAGAGAAACTATGAAATGGTATGCCATCTGCGATTGCGACAACTGCTTCGTCAGTTGTGAGCGAGTTTTTCGTCCAGATTTGGAGGGGAAACCCGTTGTTGTGCTATCCAACAACGACGGATGCGTAGTGGCCAGGAGCAAAGAGGCCAAGTTGTTGGGCATAAAGGCAGGCATGCCGTATTTTCAACTGAAGCAACTATATCCAAATACCAAGATTGAGACGTTCTCGTCCAACTATGAGCTATACGGCGAGATAACGGGACGTGTTATGGCTATAATACGCGATATGACACCCAGGTGTTTCCGCTACTCAATAGATGAAGCCTTTGCCGTATTGGATGGATTCTCGATAGAACAGCTAAGAGAATGGGGCGAACAGCTACACGACCGCGTCAATATGTCGGCAGGAATGCCCATCAGTATTGGTATAGCCAAAACCAAGACGTTGGCAAAGATGGCATCGCACTTTGCCAAGAAATATCCTGGCTATAACCATGTATGTATTATCGACTCGGAAGAACAACGTATTAAGGCAGCAAAGCTATACCCTATCGGCGAAATTTGGGGCATAGGCAGAAGATACAAGACACGTCTTGAAACTATGGGCATAAGGACTGCATACGACTTTGCCAACCATTCGGTTTCTTGGGTTAGGTCTACATTCAAGACTGTAGTGCTTGAACGCACATGGGCAGAACTGAATGGAACAGATTGCATACCAGACGATATTCCGAGAAGGAAGAAGAGCATCTGCACAAGCCGAAGTTTCGATGGTATGGTTAGCGACTTTGATACTCTACGTACACATGTGGCGAACTTTGCTGTAAGGTGCGCCGAGAAGCTACGCAAGCAGCAATCGGCGGCTAATATAGTTGGCGTATTTATCGATTCTAACCACTTCAGGCCAGAGCTTGAGCAATACTGCAATATGACGGAGATTACATTTGCAACGCCCACATCCGCCACGATAGATATTGTAAAAGCGTCTACCTCATGTCTGACACGTATATACAGGCAAGGATTTTACTATAAGCGGGCAGGCGTAATACTTATGGAGGTTGTGGCAAACACGGCTATACAGACCGATCTCTTTACGTTTGATGCCGAAAAGCATTCGCATATGAAACAACTCGACTACACCGTGGACAGAATAAATAAGGTGGATGGAAGCGAGACCGTTATACTATCGGCACAACAATATCCCAAGGGAAAGAAGTTTGCAGATGCTATAAAGCACGACCATAAGAGCTTATGCCCAACAACAAGGTGGAGCGACATCATTAAACTAAAATAGTACAGATTACATAACAGTCTGTTTGAAATTTATAAATCATCTAAAAATGAAACTAAAATCAATAAGCAATAAACTCAAAGGCAAACCTACGATGACGGAGGGAACAGTATATTCCATACTTGTTATATGTGGCATTTCGCACTTCCTTAACGATATGATACAGTCTATCATACCGTCCATATATCCAATTCTGAAAGACAAGTTCGGCTTCTCCTTTGCACAGATAGGTCTCATCACACTTGTGTTTCAGATGACATCGTCTATCTTGCAGCCATTCACGGGGCTATATGCCGACAAAAATCCGCGGCCTTATGCCTTGTCGATAGGCATGTGCTTCACATTGACAGGACTCCTGGTACTTGCCTTTGCAGAATATTATTGGGCTATACTTATCGCCGTAAGCGTAGTGGGCTTCGGTTCGTCCGTGTTTCACCCTACAGCATCGCGTGTTACGCAGCTTGCATCAGGTGGCAGAAAGAGTTTGGCACAATCTATATTCCAGGTAGGAGGCAATGGTGGCTCAGCTGTTGGTCCTCTGCTTGCAGCTCTTATCGTGTTGCCTTATGGTCAACATTCAATATCGTGGTTTGCCATAGCTGCCTTGCTTGCAGCCTTAATAATGGTAAGGCTTGGAGCTTGGTATAAGGCAAAATTGCAATATGTTGTGAAGCATCCGCAAAAGACTACCGGACTGAACACTAACATATCTCAACGTGCCAAATACGGTGCTTTGGCAATACTGATACTGCTTGTGTTCTCAAAGTACTTCTACACATCGTGCATCACAAGCTACTTCACTTTCTTCTTAATCGAAAAGTTCGGGGTTTCGGTAAAGGCATCCCAGCTGTTCCTATTTGTGTTTCTTGCTGCCTTCGCCATAGGAACGGTGGCAGGAGGTATGTTGGGCGACAAGTTCGGTAGAAAGTACGTTATATGGTTCTCAATACTTGGAGCGGCGCCGTTTGCCTTGGCAATGCCGTATGTCAGCCTAACTTGGACCATAATATTCTGCTTTCTCTCAGGACTTATTATAGCCTCGGCATTCTCGTCGATTGTTGTATATGCTACCGACCTAATGCCGGATAAAGTAGGAATGATTGCCGGAATATTCTTTGGACTTATGTTTGGCTTGGGCGGACTTGGCTCAGCTTTCTTCGGATGGCTTGCCGACAGAACAAGCATAGAATATATATTCCAAGTAAGCTCGTTCTTGCCATTATTGGGAATAATAGCAGGATTGCTGCCAAATACGCAGAATATAAAGAAATAACAAATACTAATCCTGTATGTTGATTGCAAAAATCCTAATTAATAGGTATTTTACCATTAAGCAGATATCTGTACCTTTGCATTTCCATATATAATAGGTGCAATATGAATAAAAGAACTTGGAGAAAACAACATAAGTGGATAGGTATAGGCATTACATTCTTTATACTAATGTTTTGCGTATCTGGGATTTTACTTAATCACCGATCGCTCATCAAGAATGTGGATATAAGCAGGAAGTATCTGCCTAACAACTATAAATATGAAAATTGGAACGGAGGATTGCTAAGGGGTACTCTTGCTTTAGACAACAAGGTCTTACTATATGGCAATGGGGGTATTTGGGAGACAGACTCAGCTGCTTCCTTCTTCGCCGATTTCAACAAAGGGTTGCCTAAAGGAGCCGACAACCAACAGATAAGAAATGTTATTAAGACGGACAATGGAAAGATAATGGCGGTATCGCCTTTCGCTCTATATCGTTATGGCGAGCACGAGGCATGGCATGAAGTGGAATTGCCTTTAGCAGATGACGAGAAGTTGACGGACATTGCCTCGCATGGCGATACACTTGTGGTGCTAAGCAGATCGTATGCTTACATATCTCTTCATCCTTACATAAACTTCAAGCGCATTCAACTGAACACCCCTAAAGATTATAAGGAAAGAGTCAGCTTATTCCGTACTGTATGGCTCTTGCATAGTGGCGAATTATTTGGGGTGACAGGAAGATTAGCAGTAGACATCATTGCAGTAATTCTTGTATTGCTCTGTATAACTGGAGTTGTGTTTGCAATAAGACCCAAGCAAAAGACATTGTTAAGATTGTCGCTTAAACTGCATGACAAGATAGGCAGATATACTATTGCATTTACACTCTTGATTGTATTGACCGGTTGGTGCCTTCGTCCACCAGTAATGATTGCGTTAGCTATAAACAAGATTCCAGCTATTCCTGGAACAATACTTCAAAGCGATAACCCATGGAACGACAAACTGCGCATGATAAGATATGACGAAGCAATGCACGACTGGCTCGTATCGACATCAGAAGGATTCTATTCATTAAACCTCAACAAAGGAACAATGGACCAGATTGCCTCTACCCCACCCGTCAGCGTCATGGGACTAAATGTGCTACAAAAAGACATTAAAGGCAGATGGTACTGTGGATCGTTCAGCGGACTATTCGTATGGGATAGACAAAGAGGAACGGCTACCGACTACTTCACGCATAAGCCTGCGCCAAAGAAGCCTGGAGCACCTTTTGGCAAAAAGGCCATTGCTGGTATGAGTCAGGACTTTGTATACGATTCTTCTAACGGAAAGTGTAATAGAGTCACCGTTATCGCTGATTATTATAATGGAAGCAAATATATAGCCCAGCCCCATAGTATGAGTATATTGCCAATGTCGCTATGGAATGTTGCTTTAGAAATACATAGTGGCAGATTCTTCATTGGAAGCATCGCCACGTATGTCTTCATATTTGTTATGGGCATTCTTGCTGCTTGGTGTTTGTTGTCGGGATACAGCATACGAATAGCAAAGCGAAAATCCAAGAGAATTAGTCAATAACTGTAAGTACACCATTTGCGACTTTGAACCTCACATCTATACCCGCATACATCATGCCATATACCTTTAAAGGGTCGTCGTGGTATTGTGGACGTGGGTCAAGCTCAAGCACTTTGCGCAATGCTGCAAGTGTTCGAGCGTCAAATTTTAACGCCACACTATCAGGAATAGACACGTCAAGGTGTCGTATTGCGTGCTTATCGACAAAGCCGCTGCGAGCATTGGGGTGACAGTCGGCATAAACCACATATGGCTTAATATCATATATAGGTGTGCCGTCCATAAGGTCGGCACCAAGAACATGAATTAGAGGACCACGCGGTGTATCTAGCTCGACCTCAGATATGCGCACAGAAGAAAGGCCTAAACGGTTAGGACGAAAGGGTGAACGTGTGGCAAACACTCCCATTCTTACATTGCCACCAAGCAGCGGAGGGCGCACTACCGGACTTGTTGCGGCATGCTTATTTGCAGAAAACTCCCAAACAAGCCACAGGTAGTCGAACTCTTCCATTCCACGTAAAGCATCGGCATTACGATATTTTGGAACAAACTCTATTATACCTTGCAGGTTTTCTACAAGTCCGCTTTGTTTGGGGACACCAAACTTGGTGGCAAACGGCGAATGAAAATAAGCTATAGGTTCTATTTGCATTATTTTATGTATTGGCTTATCGAGGGAAGAAGGCTAATTTTTATTAGCCATCTCCCTAAAATCCGTAACTGAATCCTAAAGATATATACTCCTTCATTTGCCAGTATCCATGATCGCCATCTTTAGCTGCGCCATCATCAAAGCGAGGATATAGGAACAAATTGCTTGATATATACTTATTCACAACAAACGTGAATGTGTTTTCCCATTCCATAAGAGTGCGTTTGTATGTGGTATAACCATAAAATCGAGTCTTCCAGCGTATATCTTTAGATAGTTGCCAAGTAAGGTCTATCGTTATCTCCGAACCGAAATCTGACTTTGTGTGTCTATCAGGCTCAAGACCAAATCTGCCTCCTAAGCTCTTGTCTCGTACATAAGTCAAATTATAAGCAATAGGAGCAAGATGAGTCGAGCCTTTAAGCTTCCCCTTAAACCAGTCTATGTTATAGTCCATACCAAGAGACGGATTTACATATAGTGGGGCAAGGAATTTAGAGTATACATGAGGATCGTTGCTCTTCAAACCACGCATAAACTGCGTACTTGCTATGAGTTGTAATGTATAATACCACTTCTTAGAGGCTTGCAGACCAATTTTACCCGTGTATCTTATAAGGTCTTCCGAGGCACGAACAGTATGCAATGTATCGCCCTTAGTGTTTTGGAAACCAAGGCGCATCTCAAGTTTATTGTCCCAACGAAAACGTTGCTTATTGTTGTAGTTGGCTTGCAATGTTACAGTAGCAAGCATCGAATAGTTGCTCTCACCGCCTTTGTACCAGTTGTCCGACACATAATTCTGGAACAACTGCAAGCTGTAATCGCCACTATAAGTCCAAAAGTTTGGCTTTTCTACATATATATTTATTGGCAACGTCTCTGTCATATCGTTCACTTTAGGCGAAAACTTTTCTATGATATCAATAGATGTGTCGATTGTTTCTTGCTTAGGGCGTTGTACAGTACCTGCATGATCAAGCTGATTCTGGGTACTGAGCACCAAGTCGGGACGATGTAAATACACGTCAAGAAGAGTTCGGTCTATATTGTTGACATCATTGTTAGAAGACAAATCGAAAGCAGAGCGAGTCACGTCATGATAAAATGTCAGCGGCACAAATAGACGGCTATACTTGCTGTCCAGTTCGTATGTTGAGTCGGCCGTATAGACAGAATCAATGCGGGTACGGACCACTTGCAATGAATCCATATAAGATTTTACAAGTACGGAAATCGTATCTGTTGCATGTGCTCTACTGCGACGATTACGTGTCTGTGAATTTGCAGACAAAGCGAAAAAGACAAACGAAAATATAATAATACTCCTTATATTCATAATACATATATTTTTTTGCCCGACAAAGGTAGTAATAAATTTTGGAATTGTTTGTGGATTTCGCATTTTTATACTAACTTTGCAACTTGATTAAGTGGATATCATAGAATATAGAATCTTTATAATTTATATCACCGTGGCTGAAACAAAGTACATATTTGTCACTGGCGGCGTTGTCTCTTCACTTGGTAAAGGTATAATATCGTCGTCAATCGGTAAGCTCTTGCAGGCAAGAGGTTACAACATCACTATCCAAAAATTTGACCCGTACATCAACATTGACCCTGGAACACTAAACCCCTACGAGCACGGCGAGTGCTACGTGACGGTAGACGGAATGGAAACCGACCTCGACCTTGGTCACTACGAGCGATTTACAGGTATTCAGACAACAAAAGCCAACTCGTTGACTACCGGCCGAATATACAAGGCGGTAATAGACAAGGAAAGACGAGGCGACTATCTCGGCAAGACAATACAGGTTGTGCCACACATCACTGACGAGATAAAGCGCAACGTCAAGCTGCTCGGGCAGAAGTTTCACTACGATTTCGTAATAACCGAGATCGGAGGAACCATTGGCGATATCGAAAGTGCGCCATTTATGGAGGCTATTCGACAACTGAAATGGGAGCTCGGAAAGAATGCTATTAATGTCCATTTGACATACGTGCCTTACCTAAAGGCTGCTGGTGAGCTGAAGACTAAGCCCACCCAGCACTCTGTAAAGGAGCTTCAGAGCGTAGGTATACAACCCGATGTGCTGATATTGCGTACAGAGAAGCACCTTGACGAAGGTATACTGAAAAAGGTTGCCAGTTTCTGTAACGTAGACCTCGACTGCGTGATACAGAGCGAAGACCTACCAAGTATATACGAGGTACCAGTTAATATGCAGAATCAAGGACTTGACACTGCCATATTGCGCAAGATGGGTGAGACTATAGGCGAAAAGCCTACTCTTGGTCCATGGAAGGCATTCCTTGACCGTAGAAATAAGGCAACTGAGGTTGTGAATATAGGCATCGTAGGAAAGTACGACTTGCAAGACGCATACAAGAGTATACGTGAGAGTCTTTCGCATGCCGGAACTTACAACGACCATAAAGTAAAGATAACATTCATCAACTCTGAATACTTGACAGAGGAGAATGTGGCAGAAAAGCTCGCTGGACAAGACGGCATATTAATTTGCCCAGGATTCGGACAGCGCGGCATCGAAGGCAAGATAGTTGCAGCCCACTATTGCCGTATACACGATATTCCAACATTCGGAATCTGTCTTGGTATGCAGATGATGGTGATTGAGTTTGCCCGCAATGTGCTTGGATATGCCGATGCCAATAGCCGCGAAATGGACGAGAAGACACCTCACAATGTAATAGACATTATGGAGGAACAGAAGAACATAACCAACATGGGTGGCACAATGCGTCTTGGTGCTTATGAATGTGTACTGAAGCAGGGCTCACGTGTCTTCAACATATATAATAAAGAGCACATACAAGAACGCCACCGTCATCGTTACGAGTTCAACAGCGACTTCCAAAAGGAGTACGAACGTGCCGGAATGCAATGTGTTGGACGCAACCCAGAGAGTGGTCTTGTAGAGATTGTGGAGATACCTGGTATGAAATGGTATATAGGAACTCAGTTCCACCCTGAATATCAGAGTACGGTACTGCATCCACATCCACTCTTCGTCGACTTTGTAAAGACGGCAATAGAGAATAAAAAGAAATAGAAAATCATCAAAAAGTCAATTAGGGAGTTAACGGAAAATATGTATATACTATTCCGTTAGCTCCCATTTGCAGTAAAAATAATAATTAATAACTAACAAATAACAAATTTAAAAAAGTGGACAAAAACAACATCATCGGCTTTGCGCTTATCGCCGCTGTCTTGATTGGTTTTGGCATTTGGAACCAGCCTTCTGCTGAAGAGCAGGCTGCCGCAAAGCGCCAAGACTCTATCGAAAACGTGGCACGCCAAAATGCCGAAAATGCTGCAAAACTGGCAGCACAGCAAAAGATTGCACAAGCCAAGGCAGCCGCAGAGGCAGACACCACAGCTCTGTTTCACGCCGCTCTAAAGGGCAACACCACCAATGTTGTGCTGAAGAACAAAGACGTGGAGCTAACTATCAACTCTAAGGGTGGTGTAGTAGCAAAAGCTGTAATCAAGAATTTTGAGGACCGCAATGGCAACAAGGATGTAACTCTCTTCGACAGTTCTACACAGAGTCTAAACTTCGCTCTTGCTGCAAAGAACGTGAACATCAATACTGCTGACCTCTACTTCACTCCATCCAACCAGACTGATTCAACAGTTACGATGACAGCAGAAGCCGGTGCCGGCAAGTCGCTTGTCATCAACTACGTATTGGGCAAGGACTATATCCTTCATACCAAAATGCAGGCTATTGGTCTTGCTAACGATTTCGCTCCATCAACAACACAGATGGACGTACAGTGGAAGGACCTTGCACGCCAGCAGGAGCGCGGCTTTACATTCGAAAACAGATATGCTTCGTTGACTTACCATAAGACCGATGGTGGTACTGACTATCTGTCGGAAGCAAAGAATGTAAAGGACGAGACTATCGAGAAGAAGATAGATTGGGTGGCTTTCAAGAACCAGTTCTTCTCTGCTGTGATGATTGCCAAGAGCGACTTTGCCGAGAACTCGCAGATGACGAGCATTCCTCAGGAAAAGGGTTCGGGCTACCTTAAACAGTACGAAGCTAAGATGAAGACCTTCTTCGACCCAAGCGGAAAGACTCCGTCGGAGTTTGACTTCTACTTTGGCCCTAACGACTTCCGCCTTTTGAAGCGTGTCGAGAAAGAGTGTCAGTTCAATAAAGACTTAGAGATGCAGCGCCTTGTGTACCTTGGTTGGCCGCTATTCCGCATCATCAACCGCTGGTTCACAATCTACGTGTTCGACTTCCTTACAGGTCTGAACATCAATATGGGTATCGTCTTGATTCTCATTACGCTTCTCCTTAAGCTCATAACCTATCCTATGGTTAAGAAGAGCTATATGAGTTCGGCTAAGATGCGTGTTTTGAAACCGAAATTGGAAGAGGCAACAAAGCACCTTAACAAGCCTGAGGACCAGATGCAGAAGCAGCAGGCAATGATGGCAGAGTATTCAAAGTATGGAGTGTCACCCCTGTCTGGCTGTCTGCCAATGCTCATACAGATGCCTATCTGGATTGCGATGTTCAACTTCGTGCCTAACGCCATTCAGCTTCGTGGCGAGAGCTTCCTTTGGATTAAGGACCTCTCTACTTACGACCCTATCTTCGAGTGGAATACCAACATTTGGCTTATAGGCGACCACCTCTCGCTTACATGTATCCTCTTCTGTGTTGCCAACGTTCTCTACTCTCTGATGACTATGCGTCAGCAGCGCGACCAGATGGTAGGACAGCAGGCTGAACAGATGAAGATGATGCAGTGGATGATGTTCCTTATGCCAGTGATGTTCTTCTTCATGTTCAACGACTACTCTGCAGGTTTGAACTTCTACTACTTCGTATCGTTGTTCTTCAGTGCCGCTATAATGTGGACTCTTCGCAAGACAACAAACGACGAGAAGCTTCTTGCAATTCTCGAGAAGAAGTATGAAGAAAACAAGAACAACCCTAAGAAACTTAGCGGACTTGCAGCACGCCTTCAGGCTATGCAGGAACAGCAGATGGAGCTACAGCGTAAGCGCGAGGAACTTGAGCGCAAACGCAAAGGATTGTAATAATAATATAGTATAGAATGAGGGTATGTCAAATCACTTCCAACAAATTCTTTTTTGACATACCCTTCTTTCTTTTATATTTACATCTATCTCATTGAGAATCATTACTCTTAACAACAAACAATGAACAAAACATTAACATTAGCTGTCGCTGCCGCAATAGGTTGCGCCAGCGTCAATGCAGAGGCACAGACTATGATTGGCAAAACTACTGACGTGGCTGCAATCAGCAAGGGCGACCGCATGACTCCCGAGACTCTTTGGGCAATGGGACGTATCGGTGGCGCCTCGGCTTCGCCCGACGGCAAGACTATAGCCTATCAAGTGGGCTATTACAGCGTGAAGGAGAACAAGAGCCATCAGATGCTCTACACAGTGTCTGCCGACGGAAAACGTCAACAAGCGCTCACTACTACCGCCGCAAGCGAGACCGATGCCGCATGGATTAATGGTGGCAAGCGCATCGCTTTTCTTTCAAAAGGTCAGTTATGGTCTATGAATGTAGATGGTTCCGACCGCCGTCAACTCACCAAGAGCGACATAGATATCGAAAGCTTTAAGTTCTCGCCTGACGAGAAAAAGGTGCTACTTATAAAGTCGCTCCCCTATCATGAGAGCATACAAAAGAATCCTGACGACCTACCTTTAGCCACAGGCCGTGTTGTTACCGACCTCAACTACCGCCACTGGGACCACTATGTAGAGTCCGTGGCTCATCCTTTTGTTGCTAATGTAACAGAAAATGGTGTTGATAATGGCAAGGATATCATCGATGGCGAACCATACGAGTGCCCTATGGCTCCTTTCGGAGGAATTGAGCAACTGGCCTGGAGTCCCGACTCTAAGACCATCGCCTACACTTGCCGCAAGAAGACGGGGGTAGACTATGCTATCTCTACCGATTCAGACATCTTCTTATATGATGTTGCTACCGGTTCAACAAAGAACCTCTGCAAGCCTGAAGGCTACAAGGCACCAGAAGTAGATGCCACAACATCGCTCAAAAACCAGGCTGTAAACAAGCAAGAAAGTGATGTAAATGTTGGTTACGATACAAATCCGCAGTTCTCACCTGACGGCAAGTATGTTGCCTGGCAGTCGATGAAGCACGACGGATACGAGAGCGACCGCAACCGCCTCTGCGTATACAACCTCGCTACTGGCGAGAAAAACTATGTAGCAGAGCAGTTCGACTCTAATGTAGATGCTTTCTGCTGGGCAGCCGATTCAAAGACACTTTACTTCATTGGATGCTGGCACGCATGTGTAAATATGTACCAGACCAACCTTAATGGTGATGTTAAACAGCTCACCGACGACTGGATGGACTTTGGCTCTATCCAGATGCTTGGTAATACCGGCAAGATTCTTGCTTCACGCCACAGCATTTCACAGGCCGACGAGCTATACATTATCACTCCAGGCAAGGATGTAAAGAAAACCAAGGTACAGCAGGTAACATGGGAGAACAAGGCGTTCTACGACCAACTTGAAATGGGTAAGGTGCAGAAACGTTGGGTTAAGACCACAGACGGCAAGCAGATGTTGGTATGGGTTATCCTCCCGCCTCACTTTGATGAGAACAAGAAGTATCCCACCTTATTATTCTGCGAGGGTGGTCCTCAGAGTCCGGTAAGCCAGTTCTGGAGCTATCGTTGGAACTTCCAGATAATGGCAGCAAACGACTATATCGTCATTGCTCCTAACCGTCGCGGTTTGCCAGGCTTTGGCTCGGAATGGAACGAGGCAGTCTCGGGCGATTGGACAGGTCAGTGCATGGACGATTATCTCTCTGCAATAGATGATGCAGCCAACAATCTTCCTTATGTAGACAAGGATCGCTTGGGTTGTGTTGGCGCAAGCTTCGGTGGCTTCTCCGTATACTATCTTGCAGGTCATCACAACAAGCGCTTCAAGGCATTCATCGCTCACGACGGAGCTTTCAACCTTGAGTCGATGTATACAGATACAGAGGAGGCTTGGTTCTCAAACTGGGAGTACGACGATGCTTATTGGAAGTATGTCAAGACAAACCGTGCCAAGCGCACCTACTCACACTCACCGCATAAGTTTGTAGACAAGTGGGACACTCCCATCCTCTGCATCCACGGCGAGAAGGACTACCGCATCAATGCCAACCAGGGTTTCGGAGCATTTAACGCAGCACGTCTTCGTGGCATTCCAGCCGAACTTCTTATCTTTCCCGACGAGAATCACTGGGTACTCAAGCCACAGAATGGCATACTTTGGCAGCGCACATTCTTCGGATGGCTTGACAAGTGGCTTAAGTAAAATCAAAATTCAAAAATCATATTATGGTTCAAAAAGTTAATCAACTATTGAATGACAAGGTATGGGCACGTTGGACAGCCCTTGTACTTATCGCATCAATGATGTTCTTCGGCTACATGTTTGTCGATGTAATGTCACCAATTCAGGCTCTCATGGAGAGCGAAAAAGGATGGGGTCCTGACACCTTCGGTACATACGCCGCATCCGAGTATATCGTCAACGTATTGGGATTCCTCATCATCGCAGGTGTCATCCTCGACAAGATGGGAGTACGCTTTACCGGTTTGTTGTCGGCATCAATGATGTTCATTGGCGCCTTGATAAAGTTTATCGGTATTACCGATTGGTTTGCAACAACCGCTTTCTCTCATTGGCTCGACTCATGGTGGGTTACCCTTCCTGCAAGTGCCAAGATGGCATGCTTCGGCTTTATGCTCTTCGGCTGCGGTTGCGAGATGGCAGGTACAACTGTTTCTAAGGCAATAGCAAAATGGTTCAAGGGCAAGGAGATGGCTCTTGCTATGGGTCTTGAGATGGCTATCGCCCGCGTAGGTGTATTCGCTATTTTCTCTATATCTCCTATTATTGCAAGCCACTTCGGTACAGTTGTAGCTCCTGTTGCATTCTGTACTGTATTATTGCTCATCGGCCTTATCACCTTCATCGTGTTCACCTTTATGGACAAGGCTCTTGACAAGCAGCTTGGCGTAACAGAAGAAGGTGGCGAGTCAGAGGAAGAGTTCAAGTTCAGCGACCTTGGCAAGATTTTCTCTTCGCAGGTATTCTGGATTGTAGCCCTTCTTTGCGTGCTCTACTATTCAGCCATCTTCCCATTCCAGCGCTATGGTGCCAATATGCTTCAGTGCAACCTCGACGGCATCTCGCCAGAGGATGCAGCCAACATCTTCCGTTGGTTCCCTATTGGAGCTGCTGTTATCACACCGTTCCTTGGCAACTTCCTCGACCGCAAGGGCAAGGGAGCAACAATGCTTATGTTTGGTGCTTTGCTTCTTATCTGCTGCCACCTGGTATTTGCCTTCGTGTTGCCAGAGACAAAGAGTCCGCTTATCGCCTACTCTACCATCGTACTTTTGGGCATCTCGTTCGCCCTTGTACCTGCAGCCTTGTGGCCAAGCGTACCAAAGATTATAGACGAGAAGGTTCTTGGTTCGGCTTATTGCCTTATCTTCTGGGTGCAGAACATAGGTCTTTGCTTCGTACCTAAACTCATTGGCAACCTCCTTGCTTCAACCAACGAGAACAATCCGGCGGTAATCGCAGCAAAGAATGCTGGTGCCGACTTCATCCCTTACGACTACACCGTACCTCTCGTTGTATTCGCAAGCTTCGGGGTATTGGCATTACTCTTTGCCATCTATCTGAAAGCTCTTGACAAGAAAAGAGGTTTTGGTCTTGAGGAGCCAAACATTAAGAACTAAGACATTTACAATACGTAAATAACAAAAGCCATAACTCATATCCAATGCGGATTATGCGTTATGGCTTTATTTATTATTGTATATATGCCAACAATTAGATATTGATAGAGGCTGCTTATATAAGACCCGTATTCAGTAGATTGTCATTCACAGCCTGTATTCTGATGCGATACTTGTCAGCGTAATAAATGCTCATCAGTCGACGTGCCTCAAATTCTGTAGGTGTTAGAGCCAGGGCTACATGCCCCATTGTTCTGCGTAGGTTAAGCTCGACACACGGATGAAGCCAGAAACCTTCTTCGCCATCTTTGGCTATTGCCATCATGTCGATACCAAAAGGTCCTTTGTATTTGCCAGCAAAAAGACCGCCGACAATACTCTTGATTTGTTCGCAGATTCTGTCGAGCAGCGCCAAGTCAACATAATAGGACAGCATCTCACGTTTGTCCTTCTCTGTTGCACAGATACTACCAGTGTATGCACCACCACGAGTGGCAAACAACGACAAGCCTCGATATTCTATCTCGCCTGCCTCGGTAGCAAAAAACTCCATACCGAAATCGTACACCTTAGGATAAAGAGGTTCTACCATTATGCATCCTTGCTGTCGCAGTATATTGCGTACCCAACCTATGATATGCTCGTCAGGCTCTTTTACTGGGACATAGCGAACTCCTCTGCCACTACTGCTCCATGGCGACTTAAGCACACTCTTGCCATAACGCAGCATAATCGACAACACCTCAGCCTCCGTCTCGCAATAACAACTTTCGCCTACCACCTTGCAATTAGTGTCGTGCAGTATGGGCAAGATATGTTCTGCAGCAAAACGCCTGCTGCTTATGTGTCGTATCTGGTCTATTGAGCTATCACTCGGAATATATTGTTGCAATCGACTGTCTGCCCGCAGCAGCTGTTCTTTTATAGTACAATCCCAACCCCAAGGTTTAATCTTGACACGTCCATCTTCAGGATATTCTATATTCTTTAAGTCGGCAAGCGTAATAAACCTTACATCATGTACATTCTTCTTTATATGTCGTACAGCTTCCAATGCTGCTTCAACATCATCAACCAGCACAAGGTCGCCGTTGTCTGCCCAAAGGGCTGGTATAAATCCAAGGTCGGCACGCATCTGTCTTCCGGCATGAGGCGCTGTGAAACGCTTTTGATTGGCAGCAAGAGCTATGTCGTGTTCGGGGTTAAAGACATGAATACGTATCTCGTTCGATTCTTTCATCATTTAAGTATTTATATTTATAGTACAAAATTACCTATTTTTTCTTATTCTCAAGCCTCCTTTGGGCAAAACCACATAACAGAAGAGCAAAAAACTAACCTACTTCAATTTATTTGTTGTACCTTTGCATATACATAACGACATGGATATAGTGTGTGTTCGTTAATTAACAGTTGTTCTAAAACTAAGATAATGAAAACCAATAAACCACTTTTCAACGATGCCAACGGCAGAAACTATCTACTGCCATTCATACTCATAACTACCCTGTTCTTTCTTTGGGGATTTGCCCACAGCATCCTCGACGTGCTTAACAAGCACTTTCAGGAGACAATGGGCGTAAGCAAAACCGAGTCGGCTTTTGTCCAAGCAGTAGTATATGGCGGCTACTTTCTTATGGCCATTCCGGCAGGAATGATAATTAGACGATTTGGCTATCGTGTCGGAGTGATAACCGGATTGCTTCTATATGGCTGTGGCGCCTTGCTGTTTATACCCGGCGGCAAACTATTGTCCTTCCCCTTTTTCCTATTTTCGCTCTTTGTCATTGGCTGCGGACTGACATGCCTTGAGACCGCCGCCAATCCATACGTCACCGTACTTGGCAGTAAAGACGGCGCCGAGCGACGCATCAACCTCGCCCAATCGTTCAATGGTCTTGGCTGGATAGTAGGCCCGCTTGTTGGCGGATTGCTGTTGTTCTCTGACGACAACAGCCACAGCGACATCTCTATACCTTATACTATAATAGGTGTAGTGGTGCTATGTGTCGCTATGTTGTTCGCCAAAATCAAGCTACCCGAAATAGGTAACGAATCAGAAATGTCGGCTTCTTCAGCTAACCTGTCACAGGAGCCATCCTTGTGGAAAAGCCGTATATTCACCTTCGGACTTATAGCCCTATTCCTTTATGTTGCGGCACAGACCGGCATCAATAGCTTCTTTATCAACTATGTCACCGACAATGCCAATATAAGCAACCGCACAGCTGCCCTATTGCTGTCGTTCGGAGGTATGGGACTTTTTATGGCAGGCCGGTTGGGTGGTAGCTGGATTATGGCACGCATAAAGGCAGAGCGTGTACTGCAATACTGCGCCTTGTTTGCCAGCCTGTCAATGGCAGTCTTGCTGACTGGTGCCGGTACACTTGGTATAGCCGCTTTCTTTGTGTGCTATCTATGCGAGAGCATCATGTTCCCCACTATTTTCGCCATAGCCTTACGTGGCGCAGGCTCGCATATCAAGCAAGCTTCATCCTATCTCATAATGTCTATTGTCGGTGGTGCCATCGCCCCGGTACTTATGGGCATGATAGCCGATCTAACAAATATGGCTAACGCATTTGTCGTTCCATTAGTATGTTTTGTATGTATAGCCGTGTATGCTAAAAAGATACAGCAGGTTTATAATGCAAAAAAATAAAAAAAATAGATATTTTGCAATACAGAGTTTGCAAATAAAGAAATAAATGCTAACTTTGCATAGTTAATAATGAGGGACAGGTGTTCTCTGTACAATAGCCATAAACACATTGGAGATAATCTATGTGAAAGACATTGCACATTGACACATAAACATCCCTTATTGAACCATTAATAAACAAACATCAAAAAGAAACAAATCAAAGCGAAATGGAAGCTTTCTTTAAAACACATAAATACCTCGTTGAACATACCGACGCGCCCGTCAGACGTACTTTAATGGACGAAATTGACTGGAGCGACCGTATGATTGGCATCAAGGGTACACGTGGTATAGGAAAGACTACATTTCTTCTGCAATACGCCAAAGAGAATTTTGATGCCGACGACCACCGCTGTCTCTATATAAATATGAACAACTTCTATTTTCAGGGACGCGGAATAGCCGACTTTGCTGAAGACTTCTACAATCGTGGAGGACGTGTGCTGCTTATCGACCAAGTGTTCAAGCAGTCCGACTGGAGCCGCGAGTTGCGTCTTTGTTACGACAAGTGTCCAGGACTTAAGATTGTGTTTACTGGCTCAAGCGTCATGCGACTGAAGGAAGAAAACCCCGAACTCTGCGGAATCGTTAAAAGCTACAACCTTAGAGGATTCTCCTTCCGCGAGTACCTCAATCTGATGACAGGCAACAACATACCAATATATACACTTGACAATATCATCAAGCAGCACGAGCAGATAGCTCAGTATTTGGCGCAGAAGGTAGACATACCGCTTCATTTCGACAACTATCTTCACCACGGATTCTATCCGTTCTTCCGCGAGCACCGCAACTTCGAAGAGAACTTGCTGAAGACAATGAACATGACTACAGAGGTCGACATTCTTCTGATAAAGCAAATAGAGCTGAAGTATCTCACAAAGATAAAGAAGCTGTTCTATCTGCTGGCGTTAGAAGGTCCTAAAGCTCCCAATATCAGCAATCTCGCAAACGAGATAGAGACAAGCCGCGCCACTGTTATGAACTACATTAAGTACCTGTCGGATGCCCGTCTTATTAATATGGTACACCATGTAGGCGACGAGTTCCCGAAGAAGCCATCAAAGATAATGATGTACAACCCCAACTTGATGTATGCCATATACCCCATTGTGGCAAACACTCAAGACATCATGGAGACATTCTTTGTCAACACGGTGTGGAAGAACCATAAGGTGAACCAAGGCAATAAGGACGCTTGCTACATCATTGATGAGAACAAGACATACCGCATCATCAATTCGCAGCAAACAACCAAACAGCGCTATATGCCAGATAATATATACGCCGAATACAACACAACCGTTGGTCATGACAACCACATACCATTATGGATGTTCGGCTTGTTATATTAATAATAGGGACAAAAATACTTATTAAGTAAACTATACACTAACATTTTATTTATATCAAAATGGCTAAAGAAAAAAAGTTTATCACATGTGATGGTAACACAGCTGCCGCTCACGTGAGCTACATGTTCACAGAGGTTGCTG
>OIWQ01000815.1_pt1 | contig 39986 bp, 36 predicted proteins | sample 1587571 | NCBI WGS metagenome assembly OIWQ01 (sample SAMEA3888910, study PRJEB22519) | human gut metagenome | biome: human gut; feature: human-associated habitat; material: faeces | place: Denmark | collected 2010
GGTAGAGTACCGAACCCAGGCTCTGAGAGCCGCTTAATATGAACCATCCAACTTTATGGGGTCAGTCCACCGACGCGGCCAGGGCATAAATATAGGCCCGACCGAGCAGCACGCCTTTCGCGCCGAGGGCCAGCAGACGTATAACGTCCACGCCGGAGCGCACCCCGGAATCGGCAAGCACTGTCAGATCGTCGCCGACCGCATCCACCACCCTGGGCAGCGCCCGGGCGGTGGGGATGGCGCCATCGAGCTGTCTGCCGCCATGATTTGACACCACAATACCATCGGCGCCCAGCCGCACGGCATTGCGCGCATCGTCGGCATCGAGGATCCCTTTGATGATTAATTTTCCTTGCCAGCTGTCGCGGATCCACTCCAGATCGTGCCAGGCGATGGACGGGTCGAAGTTGTTGCTGATGAACCCCATATAGTCGTCCATGGTCATTTTGTGGCCGGTGTAGGCTTCGATATTACCAAACGACAGGGGTCTGCCCGCCAGCCCGACGTTCATCGCCCAGCGCGGATGGGTGCAAGCCTGGAGATATTGTCGCAGGGTGGCGTGCGGCCCGGACATCCCTGAGCGGTTATCGCGATACCGCGAGCCGGGGATTGGCATATCGACGGTAAATACCAGGGTTTTCATGCCAGCGGCCCAGGCGCGCTCCAGCGCGTTACGCATATAGCCGCGATCTTTCAGTACGTACAGCTGGGACCAGAGCGCGCCGCTGGCGTGGCTCGCCACCTCTTCAATCGAGCAGACCGACACGGTGGATAAGGTGTACGGGATCCCGGCGCGGGAGGCGGCGCGGGCCGCCTGGACTTCGCCGCGGCGGGCGTACATCCCGGTGGCGCCGACGGGCCCCAGCGCCACGGGCATCGCCCATGGGGCATCAAGGATCGTGGTCGCCAGCGTCGGTTCGCCGGCCCCGCACAGTACGCGCTGGCGAAGAGCTACCGAGGCAAGCTCGGCGGCGTTGGCGTTCATGGTGTTTTCCGCCACCGCGCCACCGTCAATATAATCGAAAAGGAAGCGGGGCAGACGACGACGAGCGGCTTCGCGATAATCGCTGGGGGCTGAAACAATCATTATTATGTCCTTATGTTTTTTAACCTTAGTGGATGTTCTGCAGGTAAAAAAACTATAGGCCTCTAAAAACCGGCGAGGAAATGAAATATTAGCATTCCCACTATTCCCTCATGGAATAATCTGCGTTGCACTCTGTGGTTGTTATTTTCTTTTAATGCTAACCGGTAAGGACATTATTTTTTGCGCCGGGCGCGGATTGGGCACAATAAATCAGCCTTACGCCAGGCCACAGCACTGAAAAGGGGAAGGAGGGATCAGCCCGGCGCCAGGGAATACGCGCGCAGAAAGACGTCCAGGGCGCGCTCAACCCGCTGTTTGATTTCGTCGTCGGACAGCGGAGGTCTTGCGCCAAGTTTTATCGCCAGGCTGGTCATTCCCAGCCATAAACCGGCCAGTTCGTCGGCAGCCTCCTGCGGATCGCAGGCTCGTAAAGTACCGGCTTCGATCGCCTCGGCGATGATCGCTTCCAGCATCTGCTGCGCGCGCCCCGGCCCGGCGGCGTAAAAGCGGCCGGGGAGATCGGGGTGACGCACGGCAGCCGAGGCGATCAGTCGGTCCCAGCCGGTCAGTTCCCGCTGGTTGATAAAGCGGACAAAGCGATAGCCAAACGCCGTCAGCACCTCGATCAGCGGCAGATGATGGCGCTGGGCGAAATCATGGTCGCTGATGGTGAGATCCGATTCCTGGCGTAAGACCGCCTCTATCAGATGTTCTTTATCGCTGAAATTGGCATACAGGGTGGCTTTCGCCACCCCGGCTACGCGGGCGATTTCGGCCGTTGTCACCTCCAGGCCCTGTTCCAGAAACAGCTTACGGGCGGCCTGAAGTATCGCCTGCGTTTTCAATGGATCTTTTGGCCGACCTTTCTGACGAGGGGTTTCGCTCATCGCCGATAGCCTGCAAACAGCGCGCTCATAATTAATCCTCCGACCACGGTAATGTGTTCAAGCGCAATATGGAATTCCTCAGTGCGCCGGAGTTCACTGAAGGCCCAGAAGGCGTGTCCCAGCGGAATAGTGAGTAATGTAAACACAATCAGCATCACCGATCCAATCCAGCCGTAGCCGGCAGGATTAAAAACGATCAGCGCCGAACCCGCCAGCTGGCAAAAAATCGTGCCCGCCGCGAACAAGACCGGCCACGGCAGGCCGACGGTCACCATCTCCTGAACGATCTCCGCGAAATGAAAGACGCCGTAGATGCCTGCCATCCAGAAGAAGAAGGTCACCAGGACGCGAGAGAGACAAAGGGTGGTGAAAAATAAGGTCGAATTAGGCATAAGATTTTACGCAATTGATAATTAACAGACCAGTGAGTCTAAAAAATAATTTCAAGACTCACAAGTATGTTAATTGTTCATTAGTGTTATGCCATTGCAATCAGCCGCTTAGTTTGTTTTTCTCCTGCCAGGTGCCCTGCCGCAGGCTTTGCGTCAGACGTAAAGAAGGTGAATTTGAAATTGAGCAGATGGTATCTTTTGCTAGCCTTTCTGAGGAGGACAGACGGAGCGACACCATGAAAGATAAAGATGAACAAACGGCATTGATTGGCATGGCCATTGGCGCGGCGGTCATTAGCTTAGTGGCTACACAAAAGCAGATTAATCAGGGGAGTATCGTGGATGAACTGGTGAGGCTGGGCAGACAGAAGGGGGACGGGGTAGAGGATGAGGTCTTTGTCCAGGCCGCCCGGCTGGTGAGTAAAGGCACCTAGCCAGCCGGTATCCCGCCTGGCAGCCCCGTTTGCCCGTTTTATTTTGGTTTTTATTTCCCGAACGCGGCCAGGCGAGCGGCGCTTATTCCTTTCCTGAAGCGTTACCGGCAGGCGCTTTCACTACCCGCTTTTTTCTAGCGTATGGCCGGGGTTGCGCCCCGCGCTGGCATGGTCTTTCTGTTACGTTGTCACTTTATGCTCGCCTGCAACGGATAACCAACAAGGTGGTCTGCCGCTATTGCATAAATCGGTATTTTCGATACATCTTTGCCATTGCGTGCGGAGATAGAATGATTTCAAAATAACATATTATAAATCAATCAATTAAGTTCTCTTTGCACGCCCTGATAATCCCCGGGCGAGGGTCTATGCTTATAAAAAGCGCTAAATGAGGCAATACCCCTGCTGCAGAAGGGTTGAAGTGATAATCATTATCACTAACATGGCGGTATGCCTTGATGGCGCCAACCTGGAGGTCTATCGATGGAAGTACAAGCAGGAACTTTTAATCCCGCCGATTTCAGCTGGCAGGGACTGACCATGACGCCGGCCGCTGCCGCGCATATCCGCGATCTGATGCGCAAGCAGCCGGATAAGAAAGGGCTGCGGCTGGGCATTAAAACCAGCGGCTGCGCCGGTTTTGGCTATGTGCTCGAAATGATTGCCGAGCCGGCGCCCGACGATCTGCTCTTTGAATCTGACGGGGCGAAGCTGTTTGCGCCGCTGCAGGCGATGCCGTTCATCGACGGCACCGAGCTGGATTATGTCCGGGAAGGTTTAAATGAAATCTTTAAATTTCATAACCCGAAAGCGCAGCATGAGTGCGGCTGCGGCGAAAGTTTTGGGGTGCAGGCGGAGTAACTATGTCGCGTAATACTGAAGCAACTGACGATGTCAAAACCTGGACCGGCGGCCCGCTCAACTACAAAGAGGGCTTTTTTACTCGCCTGCAAACCGATGAGCTGGCCAAAGGCATTAATGAAGAAGTCGTTCGGGCTATCTCGGCTCGCCGCAATGAGCCGCAGTGGATGTTGGAGTTTCGTCTGAATGCCTACCGGGCGTGGCTGGAAATGGAGGAGCCGCACTGGCTGAAAGCGCATTACGATAAGCTGAATTATCAGGATTACAGCTACTATTCCGCGCCCTCCTGCGGCAACTGCGATGAGACCTGCGCCTCCGAGCCTGGCGCGGTGCAGCAGACCGGGGCCAATACCTTTCTGACCAGCGAGGTGGAAGAAGCCTTTAACCAGCTTGGCGTGCCGGTACACGAAGGGCGCGAGGTGGCGGTGGACGCGATATTTGACTCGGTGTCGGTGGCGACCACCTACCGAGAAAAGCTGGCCGAGCAGGGGATCATCTTCTGTTCTTTCGGCGAGGCGATCCACGACCATCCGGAACTGGTGAAAAAGTATCTGGGCACCGTAGTGCCGGGGAATGACAACTTCTTTGCCGCGCTGAACGCCGCAGTGGCTTCGGACGGCACCTTTATCTATGTGCCGAAGGGCGTCCGCTGCCCGATGGAGCTGTCGACCTATTTCCGCATCAACGCCGAAAAGACCGGGCAGTTTGAACGCACCATTCTGGTGGCCGATGAAGGCAGCTACGTCAGCTATATTGAAGGCTGCTCGGCGCCGGTGCGCGACAGCTATCAGCTGCATGCCGCGGTCGTTGAGGTCATCATCCATAAAGACGCGGAAGTGAAATACTCCACGGTGCAGAACTGGTTCCCCGGCGATAACAACACCGGCGGGATCCTCAACTTCGTCACCAAGCGCGCCCTGTGCGAAGGGGAGAACAGCAAAATGTCATGGACCCAGTCGGAAACCGGCTCGGCCATCACCTGGAAATACCCCAGCTGCATCCTGCGCGGCGATAACTCGATCGGCGAATTCTTTTCGGTGGCGCTGACCAGCGGCCATCAGCAGGCGGACACCGGCACCAAAATGATCCATATCGGCAAGAACACCCGCTCGACCATCATCTCGAAAGGGATCTCCGCCGGACACAGTCAGAACAGCTATCGCGGGCTGGTCAAAATCATGCCGACCGCCACCAACGCCCGCAACTATACCCAGTGCGATTCGATGCTGATCGGCCCGGACTGCGGGGCGCATACCTTCCCGTATGTAGAATGCCGCAACAATAGCGCCCAGCTGGAGCACGAGGCGACCACCTCGCGGATTGGCGAAGATCAATTGTTCTACTGCCTGCAGCGCGGGATCAGCGAAGACGATGCCATCTCGATGATCGTCAACGGTTTCTGTAAAGACGTCTTCTCCGAGCTGCCGCTGGAGTTCGCTGTAGAGGCGCAAAAATTGCTGGCCATTAGCCTTGAACATAGCGTCGGCTGATAATTAAGGAAAAAAGATGTTAAGTATTCAAGATTTACACGTCGCCGTCGAAGATAAAGCGATCCTGCGCGGGCTGAACCTTGAGGTGCGCCCGGGAGAGGTCCACGCCATTATGGGGCCGAACGGCTCAGGCAAAAGTACGCTTTCGGCCACCCTGGCCGGGCGTGAAGATTATGAGGTGACTGGCGGTCGCGTCGAATTTAAGGGCAAAAACCTGCTCGAACTCGCTGCGGAAGATCGCGCCGGGGAAGGTATCTTTATGGCCTTCCAGTATCCGGTAGAGATCCCCGGCGTCAGCAACCAGTTTTTCCTGCAGACTGCGCTGAATGCCGTGCGCAACTATCGTGGCCAGGAGGCGCTGGATCGTTTCGATTTCCAGGACTTAATGGAAGAAAAGATCAAGCTGCTGCAGATGCCGGAAGATCTCCTGACCCGCTCGGTGAACGTTGGCTTCTCCGGCGGTGAGAAAAAGCGCAACGATATTTTGCAAATGGCGGTGCTTGAGCCGGAGCTGTGCATTCTCGATGAATCGGATTCGGGGTTGGATATCGATGCCCTGAAAATCGTCTCCCAGGGAGTGAATGCCCTGCGCGACGGCAAACGCGCCTTTATCATTGTCACCCACTATCAGCGCATCCTTGACTATATCAAGCCGGACTATGTCCATGTGCTCTATCAGGGACGGATTGTGAAGTCGGGCGATTTCTCTCTGGTCAAACAGCTGGAGGAGCAGGGCTATGGCTGGCTTACCGAACAGCAGTAACGCGCTGCAGCAGTGGCACCATCTGTTTGAAGCGCAGGGCGGCCCGCGTACCCCGGAGGCCAGTCAGCATCTGCAGCAGCTGCTGCGCCTTGGGCTGCCGACGCGCAAGCACGAGGACTGGAAATACACTCCGCTGGATGCCCTACTTAACGGTCGCTTTGTCGCCGATGAGGGGGCCTCTCTCAGCGCTGAACAGCGTGATGCGCTGGCGCTGCCGCTGGACGCCTGGCGGCTGGTGTTTATCGATGGCCGCTATCATCCTCAGCTGAGCGACGATCTTGCCGCCAGCGGCGTGGAGGTCAGTGTCGATAATCAGCGCCAGCATCTGCCGGATGCCCTGCAGCCGGAGGTGTTTCTCCATCTGACCGAAAGCCTGGCCCAGACGGTGACCCGCATTCGCGTGCCGCGCAACCGCCGCCTGGATAAACCGCTGCTGCTGATGCATATCACCAGTGGCCTGGCCGGCGATGCGCTGAATACCGCCCACTATCGCCATCACCTGGCGCTGGAGAGCGGGGCGGAGGCGACGATTGTCGAGCATTACCTGAGCCTCAATGAGCAGCCGCATTTCACCGGCGGGCGATTGACCATGACGGTGGCCGATAACGCGCACCTCCAGCATATCAAGCTGGCATTTGAGAATGCCCGCAGCTATCACTTCGCCCATAACGACCTGCTGCTGGGCCGCGACGCCTCGGCCTTCAGCAGCAGTTTCCTGCTTGGCGGCCAGGTGCTGCGTCACCAGACCAGCACCCGCCTGGGCGGCGAAAACAGCAACCTGCGCCTCAATTCGCTGGCGATGCCGGTGAAAAATGAGGTCTGCGATAGCCGCACCTGGCTCGACCATCAGGTCGGCTACTGCACCAGCCGCCAGCTGCACAAAACCATCGTCAGCGATAAGGGGCGGGCGGTGTTTAACGGGCTGATCAACGTCGCGCCGCTCGCGCTGAAAACCGACGGTCAGATGACCAACAATAATCTGCTGCTCGGGCGGCTGGCGGAGGTCGACACCAAACCGCAGCTGGAAATTTACGCCGATGACGTGAAATGCAGCCACGGGGCGACGGTGGGGCGCATTGACGAAGAGCAGCTGTTCTATCTGCGCTCGCGCGGTATCGAACAGCAGGCGGCGCAGCAGATGATCCTCTACGCCTTCGCCGCCGAGCTCACCGAGGCTATCCGCAGCGACGCGCTCAGAGAGCAGGTGCTGGCGCGTATTGGACAGCGTTTGCCGGGAGGCATAGTATGACATTTTCAGTAGAACAGGTTCGCGCCGATTTTCCGGTACTGAACCGGGAGGTCAACGGTCAGCCGCTGGTCTATCTCGACAGCGCCGCCAGCGCCCAGAAGCCGGAGGCAGTGATCGGCGCCGAAGCGGAATTCTATCGCCACGGCTACGCGGCGGTGCACCGCGGCATCCATACCCTCAGCGCGGAAGCCACCGCGCGGATGGAAGCCGTGCGTCAGCAGGCGGCCACCTTCCTTAACGCCGGATCGGCGGAGGAAGTGGTGTTCGTCCGCGGCACCACCGAGGGTATCAACCTGGTGGCCAACAGCTGGGGAAACGCCAACGTCGGCGCCGGGGATAACATCATCATCAGCGAAATGGAGCACCACGCCAATATTGTGCCGTGGCAGATGCTGTGCGCCCGCGTCGGGGCTGAGCTGCGGGTGATCCCCCTGAACCCGGACGGTACGCTGCAACTGGATGTTGTCCCGGGACTGTTTGACCCGCGCACCCGCCTGCTGGCGATAACCGAGGTCTCCAACGTGCTGGGGACGGAAAACCCGCTGGCGGCGCTGATTGCTCTTGCGCATCAGCATGGCGCGAAAGTGCTGGTGGATGGCGCCCAGGCGGTGATGCACCACCCGGTGGACGTCCAGGCGCTGGGCTGCGATTTTTATGTTTTCTCCGCCCACAAGCTGTATGGGCCGACCGGGATCGGCGTGCTCTACGCCCGGTCCGAGCTGCTGCAGACGATGGCGCCTTGGGAAGGAGGCGGGTCGATGATCGCCACCGTCAGCCTGACGGAGGGCACCACCTGGAATCAGGCGCCGTGGCGCTTTGAGGCCGGCACGCCGAATACCGGGGGGATCATCGGCCTCGGCGCGGCGCTGACCTACGTCAGCCAGCTGGGACTGACGCAGATTGCCGAGTATGAGCAGACGCTGATGCGCTACGCGCTCGATGCCCTGCGCGCGGTACCGGATCTGATCCTTTACGGCCCGGCGCAGCGTAAAGGGGTAATTGCTTTCAACCTCGGTCAGCATCACGCCTATGACGTCGGCAGCTTCCTCGATAACTACGGGATCGCCGTGCGCACCGGACACCACTGCGCGATGCCGTTGATGGCCCGGTATCAGGTACCGGCTATGTGTCGGGCATCGCTGGCGATGTACAATACCACGGAAGAGGTGGACCGCCTGGTGGCCGGCCTCCAGCGGATCCGCAAACTGTTAGGGTAAAGGATGGGACAATGGCGGCACTACCGGACAAAGACAAACTGTTGCGTAACTTTAGCCGTTGCGCCAACTGGGAAGAGAAGTATCTCTATATCATCGAGCTTGGCCAGCGTCTGGCGCCGCTAAGCCCGGAAGAACATAGCGTGCAGAACATTATTCAGGGCTGTCAAAGCCAGGTCTGGATCGTGATGGACCAGGATCCCACAGGCGTGATCACCCTGCGCGGCGATAGCGATGCGGCGATCGTCAAGGGTCTGATAGCGGTGGTGTTTATCCTCTATGACCGGATGACCGCTCAGGACATCACCGAGTTCGACGTGCGTCCGTGGTTTGAAAAAATGGCGCTCACCCAGCATCTCACCCCCTCCCGCTCGCAAGGCCTCGAAGCCATGATCCGCGCGATACGCGCGAAAGCGGCAAATATTAGCTAGAATAAACAGGTAGATTTCATTCTGTTACGTCCGGCAGGGCGCTGACCCTGCCGCCGTTCAGTCTCCTGGCGTTTTATCAGCGAAAGAAGGAATCTCAGTATGAAACGCAAAATGATGATCACCTTAGCCCTTCTCAGCGCCCTTGGCGCCTCCTCGGCCGCCTGGGCCGTTGATTATCCGCTTCCTCCCGCCAACAGTCGGCTGATTGGTCAGAATCAGTACTGGACGGTCCAGGAGGGAGATCGCAACCTGCAGGCGATTGCGCGCCATTTCGATACCGCGGCGATGCTGATCCTCGAAGCCAACGATACGATTGCGCCGGTGCAGCCGAAGCCCGGCACTCAGGTCCTTATCCCTTCTCAGATGCTGCTGCCCGACGTGCCGAGGGAGGGCATTGTCGTCAACCTCGCCGAACTGCGGCTGTATTACTTCCCGCCGGGAGAGAATCAGGTGCAGGTCTATCCGCTGGGCATTGGCCAGTTAGGTCTGGAAACGCCGGAGATGACCACCCGCGTGGGGCAGAAGATCCCTAACCCTACCTGGACGCCTACCGCCGGCATCCGCGCGCGCTCGCTGGAGAAAGGGGTGACGCTGCCAGCGGTGGTCCCGGCCGGACCGAACAATCCCCTGGGCCGCTATGCGCTGCGTCTGGCCTACGGTAACGGTGAATATCTCATCCACGGAACTAACGCCCCAGACAGCGTTGGTCTGCGCGTCAGCTCGGGCTGTATGCGGATGAACGCTGATGACATCAAAGCGCTGTTCAGCCAGGTGAAAACCGGGACGCCGGTACGGATTATCAATCAGCCGGTGAAGTTTGCCGTCGAGCCGGATGGTAAACGCTATGTCGAAGTCCACAGGCCGCTTTCGCAGACCGAAGGGGAAAACACCCGGACCATCGCTTACACGCTGCCAGCGGCGTTTCACGCCTTCGCAGAGGATAAAGCAGTGGATGACCTGCAGTTGAAAAAAGCGATGTCGAGAAGGGCGGGGTATCCGGTGGTGGTGTCGGCGGGGGCAGGTAGCGCGGCGACGTCGCTGTCGGCGCAGAATAGTTCGTCTGACAACGGTCTGCTTACCCAATAGCCCTCATGCTGAGGGCAAAAAAAATGGCGCACAGAGTGCGCCATTTTTATTACCAGAACTCTTACTTACGGTAAGAGTGAGCCTGGTTGTCCAGACGCTGGTTAGCGCGAGCTGCGTCGTCTTTAGCAGCCTGAACGTCGGAACGCATTGCGTTCACGTCGTTGCTCAGCTGGTCAACTTTAGCGTTCAGAGTCTGAACGTCAGAAGACAGCTGATCGATTTTAGCATTGCTGGAGCAACCAGCCAGCAGAGTAGAACCCAGGATTACCGCGCCCAGTACCAGTTTAGTACGATTCATTATTAATACCCTCTAGATTGAGTTAATCTCCATGTAGCGTTACAAGTATTACACAAAGTTTTTTGGGATGAGAATATTTTTTTTACCTGAACGCACTTATTTTTGATCGTTCGCTCAAAGAAGCATCGAATTGCTCAGAATCGCTGAAAAAGGCGAGTGAAAACAGCGCGCTTCCATCGGATTCATCTTAGATAATCCCTTATTAAATAGTAAATTCCGATTTGCATTTTTAATAGGAAGAGCTAATCAATGAATAAAAAAAAGCGCCCCGCGAGGCGCTTTATTAAAAAAAACCAATTAACCTGTAAATTATTACAGCACGTGTACGGAAGCGGTATTAGTCGTGCCGCTCGGCACTAATGCGCCGGAAACCATCACCACTACGTCGCCTTTACGCGCGAGGCCGCTCTTCAGCGCCAGGTCTTTGCCCAGATGATAGAAATCATCGGTAGAGGCAATCTCTTCCACCAGCTGCGGTACCACGCCTTTGCTCAGCACCAGCTGACGAGCGGTGGTTTCGTTGGTGGTCAGTGCCAGGATGGTGGCATCCGGGAAGTATTTGCGCACAGCGCGTGCGGATTTACCGCCCTGGGTGGCGACCACGATCAGCGGCGCTTCCAGTTTCTCAGCGGTTTCTACCGCGCCGCGGCACACCGCTTCGGTGATGCGCAGTTTACGGTTGTCGTTGTTGAAGTCCAGACGGCTGGTCATCACGCGGTCTGTACGTTCGCAAATGGTCGCCATGATGGTGACCGCTTCCAGCGGGTATTTACCTTTCGCGGATTCGCCGGACAGCATCACCGCATCGGTGCCGTCGAGGATGGCGTTAGCCACGTCGCCGGCTTCAGCGCGGGTCGGACGCGGATTCTTGATCATGGAGTCCAGCATCTGGGTGGCGGTGATAACCACTTTACGCGCGCGGATACATTTTTCGATGATCATTTTCTGGGCGAAGATAACTTCTTCAACCGGGATCTCCACGCCCATGTCGCCACGCGCAACCATGATGCCGTCAGACGCTTCGAGGATTTCGTCGAAGTTGTTCAGGCCTTCCTGGTTTTCGATTTTGGAGATGATCTGGATGTTTTCGCCGCCGTGGGCTTTCAGGTGCTCACGGATCTCGACGACGTCGGAACGTTTACGGATGAAGGAGGCCGCGACGAAGTCCACGCCCTGTTCGCAACCGAAGATCAGATCCTGTTTGTCTTTCTCAGCCAGCGCCGGCAGGGCGATGGAGACGCCCGGCAGGTTAACGCCTTTGTTCTCGCCGAGGTCGCCATTGTTCAGCACTTTACAGATAACTTTGTTGCCTTCGATAGCCGTAACTTCCATGCCGATCAGGCCATCGTCCACCAGGACGGTGTTGCCGACGGCGAGGTCGGAGGTGAAGCCTTCATAGGTTACCGCAACGATTTCGTTGTTGCCGATGACGGATTTATCGGTAGTGAAGGTGAAGGTCTGGCCTGCTTTCAGGGAGACGTCGTTGCCGCCTTCCAGCTTGATGGTACGGATTTCCGGCCCTTTGGTGTCCAGCAGAATAGCGGCTTTCTTACCGGTTTTGCTCATCACATTGCGCAGGTTCTGGATGCGCTGACCGTGTTCCGCATAGTCACCGTGGGAGAAGTTCAGACGCATCACATTCATGCCGGCTTCCAGCATTTTGGTCAGCATCTCTTCAGATTCGGTTTTCGGACCGATGGTGCAAACAATTTTGGTCTTTTTCATGACAGTTTTAGTCTTTAAGTTGTGAAGGATATGGAATTCTCGCTCCGCGGGCGCACTGCCGGGGAGCCAAACCTGTATTACGAAAGTTGCTAAGCCACGCCCTAAGGATAGGTGACAACCCTGAAGCGTGCAGAAGAATGTGTGCTGGCGGTTCAGCCCATGAAATGTGGCAAGGTGTTATGCGTTTTATCATGCAGTCCAATGCGCTGAAACCATTCAAGAAAGAATCGAAGCGCATTATACGCTGCCGAAATCAAAAAGGAAAATAAAAACCTCGTTTCAAATTATGGACAAAACGCGTAACAAAACCGGCACGTTATGCAAAAATCTACGCAACACACTTTTTCGTCACCGGCTATGAAAAAGAGTAAAAGAAATGGATTATTTCGCCATCATGAGCCGGTAAAATGCGTCATTGAACCTTTAAAGTGGCGATGGTTTGCGTTGTGCGGGAAATCTATCAATAATGATTTGATTGATAATGATAAAATACGAGCTAAATTCTATGGGAAATAAAGCGAAAGACGACGACCTGTACCAGGAAATGTGCCGCGTGGTGGGTAAAGTCGTGCTGGAAATGCGTGACCTGGGTCAGGAGCCGAAACACATTGTCATTGCCGGTGTGCTGCGCACCTCGTTGGCGAACCGCAAAATCCAGCGTTCGCCGCTCACCCTGGAGGCTATGGAGAAAGTCATTCATGCGCTTTCCGGGCACTGAACCCTTACGCCGGCGGGTCAGGAAATCACGAAGCGGATCACCGCCCTGACGGCAATGTCACAATGGTGAGCCACCATCGCTTCATCGTCGATGGCGGGTAGCGGATCGTCAAGATACAGGCTGCTGAAGGTGTAGAAGTTCGACACCTGATAAAAGCTGAAGCTGCTGATTAACCGGTGGACATCGCGCGCGTCGAGCTCCGCCTGAAAGACGCCCTGCTGCTGGCCGCGCAGTAAAATGTCTTCCAGAATCGACAGGGCGGTACGATTCAGCGGCTTCAGTTCACCCGAGCTTTTTAACCACTTGCCGCGCTGCATATTCTCCATGCAAATGACGCGCATATAGTCCGCATGGGTGGCGTGATAGCGCACGCTCCAGCGCACCAGCCGCACCAGCGCCTCCACCGGCGGCACATTCTCCAGCCCCAGCTGCTGCTCGGTTTCGCGGATCCGCGCATACACATGCTGCAGCACCTCCTGATAGAGCTGTTCTTTGCTTTTGAAGTAGTAAACCACCATGCGTTTGGTGGTCTGCGCCTCGGTGGCGATCTGCTCCATGCGGGCGCCTGACAGCCCGTGTTCAGCAAAGACAGCGATAGCGGCGCTGAAGATCCGCGCCTTCAGGGATTGTGCTTCATCATGGGCAACGACGGTCATGGCAACTCCTTTTTCTTGGGTGACAAAAAATACACATAATGATCACAATTTAGCAACCTAGTATGGCGCAAATGAACCAAATGATACATATTCAAGGCTTACGTCAGCTGTTGACCCGAGGACCTTATGCTGCGCTCTATCGCCACCGTTTCGATTTCCGGCACCTTGCCTGAGAAGCTGCACGCTATTGCGGCGGCGGGGTATCAGGGGGTGGAAATTTTCGAGAACGATCTGCTCTATTATACGGGGACGCCGGCGGAAATCCGCCAGCTTGCCGCCGATTTAGGGTTAAAAATCACGCTTTTTCAACCCTTTCGCGATTTTGAAGGCGCCAGTCGGGCGCAGTTTGCGGCGAATATGGCCCGCGCTCGGCGCAAGTTTGCTCTGATGCGCGAGCTGGGCTGCGAGACGCTGCTGTTGTGCAGCAATGTACAGCCGGACTGCTCGGCGGATAGCGAATTGCAGGTCGCGGACCTGCGGGCGCTGGCCACGCTGGCGGAAGAGGAGGGGATCGCTATCGGCTATGAGGCCCTGGCCTGGGGAACCCATGTGAACCGCTGGCAGCAGGCCTGGGAGCGGGTGCGGCGGGTGGACAGCCCGGCGTTGGGCCTGGTGCTCGACAGCTTCCATATTCTGGCCCGCGGCGACACGCTGGACGCGCTACCGTCGGTGCCGGTGGAGAAAATCACCTTTGTACAGCTCGCCGATGCGCCGTATATGAAAATGGATTTGCTGGAGTGGAGCCGCCACTTCCGCTGCTTTCCCGGACAGGGGGAGCTGCCGCTAGAGGCGTTTGCCGAGCAGATCACCCGCTGTGGCTACCGCGGCCCCTGGTCGCTGGAGATCTTCAATGACGGTTTTCGCGCCTCGCCGAACGGCGCGACGGCCAAAGATGGTTATCGTTCTCTGCTGTGGCTGGAAGAGCAAACCCGCCGTCGGCTCCCGACGTGCGATGCCGATCTGTTTTCACCGCCGCCGCTGCCGGTCTATCACGGGCTGGAGTTTATCGAGTTTGCCGCCAGCGCCGCCGAGGCGCAGCGCCTGGGGCAACATCTGCAGGCGCTGGGTTTTCAGCACGAGGGAAGCCACCGCTCCAGACGGGTAACGCTGTGGCGCAACGGCGGGGCGCGGATCGTCATCAACCATCAGCCGCACAGCTGGGCCGACCATTTTTATCAACGCCACGGGGTATCGCTCTGCGCGATGGCGCTGCGGGTCGAGCACAGCGCGTCGCTTGTCGCCCGCGCCCGCGCGCTGGGGTATGCCACCTGGCAGGGCGACGCCGGGCCGAACGAAACGCCGATCCCGGCGATCTGCGCCCCCGACGGCAGCCTTATCTATCTCATCGACGCCGGGGAGGCTATCTACGAGCGCGATTTTCATCTGCGTGATGGCGTGACGGTGCGCGAGGATTATCTCGGTATCGATCATCTGGCGCTGGGAATGGAGGCCGACAGCCGCGATAACTGGGTGATGTTCTTCCGTACGGTGTTTGGTTTTTCCCTTGAGCATGAGCAGACGCTGCCGGACCCGTATGGACTGGTGCGCAGCCTGGCGGTGCGCAGCCCGCAGGGCGATATCCGTCTGGCGCTGAATATTTCGCAGAGCCGGGCGACGCAGATCGCCCGCTCCGTCGCTTGCTACCAGGGGGCGGGGCTGCAGCATGCCGCCTTTGCCTGCCGCGATCTGCCGGCCGCCTGCGACCAGCTTGCCGAGGTTGCCCGCCATACGCTGCCGATCCCGGCCAATTATTATGACGATCTGCTGGCGCGCTTTGGCGGCGAGCTGGACGTCGGGCAGCTTCAGCGCCAGCAGCTCCTCTATGACCGCGATCCGCAGGGGGGAGATTTCCTGCATCTTTACACCCGGCCGTTTACCGCCGGCCGCTTTTTCTTTGAGTTAACCGAGCGCCGGGCTGGCTATGCGCTCTATGGCGCAGCGAATGCGGCCGTCCGTCTGGCGGCGATGCAGTATTGTTAGCCTGAATCAAATGGTTCATTATGCGTTAAACACAATAACAACACCCTCTGTACCCGAGACAGGAACCGACTATGAGCTCATATAGCCCTAACCCGACGGCTGCCGCCCAGCCAGCCGTCACCGTGCGCCGCTCCCGGCGGCGTATCGGCATTCTTGCGCTGTTGGCCATTGGCACCATGATCAACTATCTCGATCGCACCGTACTGGGGATCGCCGCCCCAAAGCTCACCGCTGAGCTGGGGATCGACCCGGCGATCATGGGAATCCTCTTCTCCGCCTTCGCCTGGACCTATGCTCTGGCGCAGATCCCCGGCGGATTGTTTCTCGACCGCTTTGGCAACAAAGTGACCTACTTTTTGTCACTGACCCTGTGGTCGCTGTTTACCCTGTTCCACGGCATGGCGGTGGGGCTGAAGACGCTGCTGCTTTGCCGCTTCGGGCTCGGCATTAGCGAAGCGCCGTGCTTTCCGGTCAACAGCCGGGTGGTCAGCGCCTGGTTCCCACAGCAGGAGCGGGCGAAGGCCACGGCGGTGTACACCGTGGGGGAGTATCTCGGGCTGGCCTGCTTTGCGCCGCTGCTGTTCTGGATCATGGACGGTTTCGGCTGGCGGGTGCTGTTCGTCAGCGTTGGCGCCGTCGGCATTCTGTTTGCCCTGGTGTGGTGGCGCTGCTACCGCGAACCGCATGAAGATCCGCGCCTTAGCCAGCAGGAGCGCGAGCATATCGAAAACGGCGGCGGCCTCAGCGCCCCGACCGACCAGCATGTGGCGTTCAGCTGGCCGCTGGTCCGCCAGCTGCTGAGCAAACGGCAGATCATCGGCGCCAGCATCGGCCAGTTTGCCGGCAATACCGTGCTGGTGTTCTTTCTCACCTGGTTCCCCACCTGGCTGGCCACCGAGCGGCATATGCCCTGGCTGAAGGTTGGCTTCTTCTCCATCCTGCCGTTTGTCGCCGCCGCCGGCGGGGTGATGTTTGGCGGCTGGCTCTCCGACAAGTTGCTGAAAGCTACCGGGTCAGCCAACCTCGGTCGTAAGCTGCCGATCGTTGCCGGCCTGCTGATGGCCAGCTGCATCATCACCGCCAACTGGCTGGAGAGCGACCTGGCGGTGCTCCTGGTGATGTCGTTTGCCTTTTTTGGCCAGGGGATGGTGGGTCTCGGCTGGACGCTGATCTCCGATATCGCCCCGAAGGGGCTGGGCGGCCTGACCGGCGGCCTGTTTAACTTCTGCGCCAACCTCGCGGGGATCCTCACCCCGCTGGTGATCGGCTTTATCGTTGCCGGGTTCGGCAATTTCTTCTACGCCTTGATCTACATCGGCGGCGCCGCGCTGCTGGGCGTGGTGGCCTATCTGTTTATCCTCGGCGACGTCAAACGTATCGAGTTATCGCAGTAAGCAAAGGAGCAAGGCATGGTGATTAGTGGGAATACGCGGCTGATAGCGCACCTTGGCTATCCGACCGCCAGTTTTAAGGCGCCGATGATCTACAACCCGTGGTTCGTTGACCAGCAGGTGGACGTGAAGGTGGTGCCGATGGGGGTCAGGCCGGAGGACTACGCCGCGTTTATTCCGCCGCTGTTTACGATGACCAACATCATCGGCGCGCTGGTGACGATGCCGCATAAAATCGCCACCTGCGATCTGGTGCAGCGCCTGAGCCCGACGGCGGCCATCGCTGGCGCCTGCAATGCCATCCGCCGCGAGGCTGACGGTAGCCTGAGCGGAGACATGTTCGATGGCGAGGGATTTGTGCTGGGCCTGCGTCGTAAAGGGTTTAACCCGCAGGGGACGCGGGCGCTGGTGGTTGGCAGCGGCGGGGTGGGATCGGCTATCGCCGCCTCCCTCGCGGCGGCGGGGGTCAGCGCCCTGACCCTGTACGATACCCGGCCCGAGGTGGCGCACGCCCTCGCCGGGCGGCTGCATCAGCACTATCCGCAGCTCGATATCACCCTGATGCAGCCCGATCCTGCCGGACACGAGCTGGTGGTCAATGCCACCCCGCTGGGGATGAAGGCCAGCGATCCACTGCCGCTGGACGTTGACCGTCTGGCGCCAGGCGCCTGGGTGGGGGAAGTCGTCATGACTCAGGAGTACACCCCGCTGCTGAGGGCCGCTCAGGCACGACAGTGCCACATCCAGCGCGGGACCGACATGCTGTTTGAAATGATCCCTGCCTATCTGCGCTTTTTTGACCTACCGGTAGCCACCCCCGAGCAGCTGCGGGCGCTGGCAGAAATTCGCTACTGACGCGACGGCAAACCGGGTAATATAGCGCTATATTATCCGGTTTATAGCGATATCCTATGGCAAACACCACTCTCACGCTGCTGGCGGCGGGAAGCCTGAGAAGCGCTTTCCTGCCGCTGGTGGCGCACTTCCAGCAGCACACTGGCCTGGCGGTCGATGCGCAGTTTGGCCCTGCCGGCCTGCTGCGCGAGCGGATCGAAGCCGGGGCACCGTGCGCGGTTTTTGCTTCCGCCAACGCGGCGCACCCGCAGGCGCTGCTGCAGGCGGGTCTGGCGCAGGAATGCCAGGGATTTGCCAGCAACCAGCTGATGCTGACCGCCCGGCGGTCGCCGGACAACGATGGCCTGGACTGGCTGGCGCTGCTCAGCACGCCCCGCCTGCGGTTGGCGACCTCCACGCCAGGCTGCGATCCGTCGGGAGATTATACCTGGCAGCTGTTCGCCCGAATTGAGGCACGCTATCCAGGGTTGGGCAACGCGATGGCCGGGCGGGCGCAGCAGCTGGTCGGCGGCAGAGACTCACTGAGCGTGCCGCCGGGAGAGATAGCCGGCGCGTGGCTTATTCGCCAGAATCTGGCGGATCTGTTTATCGGCTATGCGCACTATGGCCCCGCGCTGGCCACCTGCGACGTTCTGCGTACCCTGACCATCCCGGCGCCGTGGAATATTCGCTGCGATTACCAGCTGGCGCGTCTCAGGGCCGATCCCGCCGCGCTGGCCCTGTATCGCTTTATCCTCGGCGACGTTGGCCAGGGGTATCTCCGGCAGGCGGGTTTTATGCCGTTCAGCGACGCAGCGTAAACCCCGACGCCAGCAGAGGGAACGCGGAGGCGGCATGGTGGATCAGGCGTACCGGCAGGCCGTACGCTTGCCGGAGATGCGTTTCGCTCAGTACGTCGGCGGTTTCGCCCGCCAGCCACTGGCCCTCCGGCAGCAGAAGCAGCGTATGGCTGGCCACCTGTAGGGCATGGTTGGGATCATGGGTGGTGAACAGGACGGTGCGCGTCTGGCGGTGGGCGAGGTCGACGATCAGCTGCAATACCACCTGCTGGTTACCAAGGTCCAGCGCCGAGCAGGGCTCATCCAGCAGGATATTCTGGCTGGCGCTGACCAGCGCGCGGGCAATCAACACCAGCTGCTGCTGGCCGCCGGAGAGGGCACCGAAGTCATCTTCGGCCAGGGCGGCAATCCCCAGCTGCGCCAGCGCCTGCTCAACCCGCCGGGCATCCTCCTCGTCCGGCTGGGCAAAGAGATCCACGTGACGGGCCCGGCCCATCAGCACCACATCGCTCACGCGCCAGCAAAAAGCGGGACGAAACGACTGCGGAACCAGGGCCACGCCGCCCTCGCACTGCATCTCGCCGCCCAGCGGCGGCAACACGCCGGTCAGGGTATCCAGCAGGGTACTTTTTCCCCGGCCATTGGCGCCCAGCACCGCCCAGATCTCACCGGGCCGGCAGGCCAGCGTGAGCGGGGCGAAGAGCGGCTGACGGTGGCCGTAGCGTAGCGCTTGCAGCGATAATGAGCTGTTCATCGGGTCGTACTCCGGCGTCGGGATTGCACCAGCAACACGGTAAACAGCGGCGCCCCGAGCAGGGCGGTGATGATCCCGATCGGGATCTCCGCCTGGGTCAGCGTACGCGCCAGATCGTCCACCACCAGCATCAGGGCGGCGCCGAGCCAGAAGGCGGTGGGCAGCAGGCGACGATGGTCAGCGCCCACCAGCAGGCGGGCGAGGTGCGGGACCACCAGACCCATCCAGGCGATGCTGCCGCTGACCGCCACCTGGGCTGCCACCAGCACTGCACAGCAGACCAGCACGCCGCGACGCAGCGCAGCCACCGGAACGCCAAGACTGCGGGCATCGCGCTCCTCCAGCGCCAGCAGGTTGATCCGCCAGCGCAGCTTCCACAGCACCCCGGCGGCAAGCGCCATCGGCAGGGACATAAGCAGTACCTTATGCCAGCTGGCGGTCGCGAAGCTGCCGAGCAGCCAGAAAACGATGTTCGGTAACGTCTCTTCGCTGTCGGCGAGGTACTGCATCAGGCTGACCAGCGCGGCGAAGAAGCCGCTGAGAATGATCCCGGACAGAATCAGCCCAAGCGTGCTGTCCCGCCCCTGCAGGGCGGCGAGGGCGTAAATCAGCCCCAGCGCGACGAGGCCGAAGAAAAAGGTCGAGGCCATCATCAGCAGACTGCCGACGCCCAACAGGATCGCCAGCGTGCCGCCAAAGGCGGAGCCGGCGGTCACCCCGATGATGTGCGGGTCCACCAGCGGGTTCTGGAACACGCCCTGCAAGGTGGCGCCGCACAGCCCCAGCGCGCCCCCGGCCAGCAGGGCCATCACCACGCGCGGCAGGCGAACCGACCAGACGATCTGCCCGATCACCCCTTCTCCTGGCGGCAGATGGACCAGGGTGTGGCCAACGGTGCTCAGGCTTAACGGATACTGGCCGAAACAGAGCGAGGCGACCGCGATCGCCAGCGTCGCCAGCGCCAGGCTTCCCTGCACCAGCCAGGGCTGAGAGTTAGCGGGCATCTGGCGTCCACGCCACGCGGTAAAAACGCTGATAGTAATCGCTGGCTTTACTGTCCACATCGATGCTCTGGTAGCGCGCGGGATAGAGTTTTTTCGCCATCCACAGCTCACCCAGCGCCAGGGCCTCTGGCATGGGATAGCCCCAGGCTTTGGCGTACTCCGGCATCAGCCACACGCGGTGATGTTTCACCGCATCGATCGTCTGCCACTGCGGGTCGTTCTCTATCTGTTTGACCACCTGCGGATAACGGTCCTGGACGAAGATCACCTGTGGGTTCCACTCCAGCACCTGCTCAAGCGACACCTGGCGGGCGCCTTTTACACTCGCGGCCGCCACGTTAAGCGCCCCGGCGTGCGCCATCATCAGCCCGGTGTATTTGCCAGCGCCATAGGTATTCAGATCGGGGTTGGCCATGTACACCCGCACCCGCTGGTTCTGGGGAATATCGGCCACCGGCGCATTGGCTTGCTTGCGCGCCTCGAAGGTGTAGTGAATCAGCGCCTCGGCCTCGGGCTGGCGCTCGACTACCTCGCCGATAAGGCGGATCCCCTCCATCAGCCCGGCGTTATAGGCCTGCTCTTCGTCAGCCATGGTGGGGTTCATTTTATTTTTTTCCCCGGCGGCATCGTGGCGAAGCGAGATGGCCACTACCGGGATCCCGGCCTGTTGGATCTGCGCGATCATCGCCGGCGGCGCATAGTTGGCGACGAAAACCACCTGCGGACGCAGCGCCAGCAGGCTTTCAATATTGACCTGGGTGAGATCGCCCGGGGTCGCCAGTTGCCCGATCTCGGGCATAAAGCGGGCGAACTGCGGCCCGAGCTGTTTCTTCCAGCTGCTTAAGACGCCGACGATATCCTCGGCGGTATGCAGTTGTACCAGCAGGTTGAGCGTCTGATGCTGCAGAACCACAACGCGGGTGACGTGGTCGGGGAGGGTGACCTGGCGACCCAGCTGGTCGGTGACGGTGCGGTCGGCGAAGGCCTGGCCGGTGAACAGGCTGGCGCTGAGCAGCGTCAGGCCCAGCAGTAAGGGGTGTTTTGACATGGTATGGCCCGAATGGCGTGAAAATTCGTTGTGTATTAAATTATATAACGAAGCCGGGCGCAATGGTTGATCGCGGTTACCCTCATCGCGATCAAGGCATTTCGTACCACACTTCTTCATCCTCCATGCGGGCTTCTATCTGCCTCGCCACCCTCTGCAGCGCAAGGAGATGCTTCTGCGCCGCCTGATCAATGGTCATTGCGCTGGCGATATAGACCAGGTTCAGGCAGCCGATAACCCGCTGCTGACTGCAGACCGGCACGGCGATCGAGGCGATTTTCTCCTCCTGCCGCCAGCCGCGGAAGTTTTCGCCATAGCCGTTCTGGCGGGTGCGGGCGAGGATCGCCGCCAGCCGTTCCGGTTCGCGGGCCAGCTGATACTCAGCTTCCGGACGGGCGGCCAGCATGCTGACGATGGCGTCGCGTTCCGCGTCGGGGGCAAAGGCCAGCCACGTCAGTCCGGAGGCGGTGAGCAGCAGCGGCAGCCGCCGTCCGACCATCGCGCGGTGAAACGACAGTCGGCTGAAGCGGTGGGTAGTCTCGCGCACCACCATGGCGTCGACGTCGAGGGTGGTGATGTCCGTTGGCCACTGCACCTCGCGCAGCAGCTCGCCGAGCAGCGGCGTGGCGAGGGCAGAAATCCAATGTTCGTCACGAAATCCATCGCTCAGTTGGCGGACGTTAATGGTCAACCGGAAGCTGTCATCGGAGCGGCTGCGGCGGACAAAACCCTCCTCCTGTAGCGTCTCCAGCAGCCGGCGCACGGTGGTGCGATGCAGGCCGCTAAACTCCGCCAGCAGGCCCGGTGTCGCGCTGCCGTCGAATTTATTTAACAATTTTAATAACAATAAACCCCGGCTTAATCCGCGCACCGTTTTGTACGCTGCGGACTCATCGTCACGCATAAATCCTCCATTAAAATGCTTTAAAAACAGTGTTGTGCACCTGGTGCACATTCGATGATGTTTTGATTGTAGCCGAAAACCCCCGCCCTATACTCAGCCCATTATAAAAATACGTTTACACATGATTAACAAGTTGCCTGTCAGCCGGGCAGTTTCCGAGTCGTGAGGTCGCTGAGAATGACAACATCTACACCCGATATTCAACCCGCCGTGCAGCATACCGCTCAGGTCGCCATCGTTGGCGCCGGTCCGGTTGGTCTGATGATGGCCAACTACCTTGGCCAGATGGGCATCAGCGTGCTGGTGGTGGAAAAGCTCGCCACACTGATCGATTACCCGCGGGCCATCGGCATTGACGATGAATCCCTGCGGGCGATGCAGGCGGTGGGGCTGGTGAATGACGTGCTGCCGCATACCACGCCGTGGCACGCCATGCGTTTTCTCACCCCAAAAGGCCGCTGCTTTGCCGATATCCAGCCGATGACCGATGAGTTTGGCTGGTCGCGGCGCAACGCCTTCATTCAGCCGCAGGTCGATGCGGTGATGTATCACGGTCTGCAGCGTTTCCCGCAGGTCCGCTGCCTCTTCTCCCGCGAAGTGGAAGCCTTTAGCCAGACCGGTGACGGTGTCACGTTAAATCTTAAAGGACCGGACGGCGAGCGGGAGACGGTGCGCGCGGACTGGCTGGTGGCCTGCGACGGGGGCGCCAGCTTTATTCGCCGTACGCTGAACATCCCCTTCGAAGGTAAAACCGCGCCGAATCAGTGGATCGTCATCGATATCGCTAACGACCCGCTGGCCACCCCGCACGTTTACCTGTGCTGCGACCCGGTGCGACCCTACGTTTCCGCCGCGCTGCCCCACGGCGTGCGCCGCTTTGAATTTATGGTGATGCCCGGCGAAACCGAAGCTCAGCTCAGCGAACCGCACAATATGCGCCGTCTGCTGAGCAAAGTGCTGCCGGACCCGGACCGCGTCGAGCTGATCCGCCAGCGGGTCTATACGCATAACGCCCGCCTTGCCGAGCGCTTTCGCATTAACCGGGTGCTGCTGGCCGGCGATGCGGCACACATCATGCCGGTCTGGCAGGGGCAGGGATACAACAGCGGCATGCGCGACGCCTTCAACCTGGCGTGGAAGCTGGCGCTGGTGGTCAACGGTAAAGCGGGAGAGGCGCTGCTCGACAGCTACCAGCAGGAGCGCCGCGACCACGCTAAAGCGATGATTGATCTGTCGGTCACCGCCGGCTACGTGCTGGCGCCGCCGAAGCGCTGGCAGGGGGCCGTGCGCGACGGTCTCTCCTGGCTGCTGAACTACCTGCCGCCGGTGAAGCGCTACTTCCTCGAAATGCGCTTTAAGCCGATGCCGCAATACCGCGAGGGGGCGCTGCTGACCGACGGCGCCAGCAAAACCTCGCCGGTGGGCAAAATGTTTATTCAACCGCAGGTGACGCTGGAGAGCGGCGAGAGCGTGCTGCTCGACGACGTCATCGGCGCGAATTTCGCCATTATCGGCTGGGGCTGCAACCCGCAGTGGGGGCTCGACGCCGGGCAGATCGCCCGCTGGCGCGCGATTGGCGTGCGCTTTATCCAGGTGGTGCCCGAGGTGCAGATCCATCGCGAGCAGGATAACGCCCCCGGCACGCTGCGGGTGGGCGATACACAAAACCGCCTCAAAAGCTGGTTTGCACTGCATAACACCGCCATCGCCGTGGTCAGGCCGGACCGCTTTGTCGCCGCTCTCGCCATCCCGCAGACCCTCGGCGCGCAGCTGACCGCCCTGGCGGAAAAAATGACCCTCGCAATCGAGGAAACTGCCCACGCAGAAGAGAAGGTGGCCTGATATGCATGCCTATTTGCACTGTCTCTCCCACACTCCGCTGGTGGGATTCGTGGACCCGGAGCAGGCGGTCCTCGATGAAGTGAACCGGGTGATTGCCGACGCCCGGCGGCGGATCGCTGAATTCGATCCAGAGCTGGTGGTGCTCTTCGCCCCCGATCACTACAACGGTTTTTTCTATGACGTGATGCCGCCGTTCTGCCTCGGGGTCGGCGCCACCGCGATTGGCGACTTCGCCAGCGCCGCCGGCGACCTGCCGGTGCCCGCCGAGCTGGCGGAAGCCTGCGCCCACGCCATCCTCAACAGCGGTATCGACCTGGCGGTGTCGTACAACATGCAGGTGGACCATGGCTTCGCCCAGCCGCTGGAGTTTCTGCTGGGTGGCCTGGACCGCGTGCCGGTGCTGCCGGTGTTTATTAACGGCGTCGCCGCGCCGCTGCCGGGTTTTCAACGCACCCGGCTGCTGGGCGAGGCGATGGGCCGCTTTCTCAATACCCTCAATAAGCGGGTGCTGATCCTCGGCTCGGGCGGACTCTCGCACCAGCCGCCGGTGCCGGAGCTGGCGAAGGCCGACGCTCATCTGCGCGATCGCCTGCTCGGCGGCGGAAAACAGCTGCCGCCGGACGAACGCGAACGGCGCCAGCAGCGGGTGATCAATGCCGCCCGACGGTTTACCGAAGACCCGCACTCGCTCCATCCCCTCAATCCGGTCTGGGACAACCGCTTTATGAGCCTGCTGGAGCAGGGGCGGCTGAGCGAACTGGACGCGATCGGCAATGACGAGCTGTCGGCGATGGCCGGCAAATCGACGCACGAAATTAAGACCTGGGTGGCCGCTTTTGCCGCGCTATCCGCTTTTGGCCGCTGGCGCAGTGAAGGCCGCTATTACCGGCCGATCCCCGAGTGGATCGCCGGATTCGGCTCGCTGAGCGCCACCACCGAGATTTGATTAACCGGGAGACTAACATGAGCTATCAACCGCAAACTGAAGCCGCCACCAGCCGATTCCTCAATGTCGACGAGGGGGGCCGCACGCTGCGCATCCATATCAATAACTGTGGCGACGGGAAAGAGACCGTGGTCATGCTGCACGGCTCCGGGCCGGGGGCCACCGGCTGGGCCAACTTCAGCCGCAATATTGACCCGCTGGTCGAGGCGGGCTATCGCGTGCTGCTCCTCGACTGTCCGGGGTGGGGCAAAAGCGATGCTATCGTCAACAGCGGCTCGCGTTCGGATCTCAACGCCCGCATTCTGAAAAGCGTGGTCGATCAGCTGGGGATCGATAAAGTCCATCTGCTGGGCAACTCGATGGGCGGCCATAGCGCGGTGGCCTTCACCCTGAGCTGGCCGGAGCGGGTGGCTAAGCTGGTGCTGATGGGCGGGGGGACCGGCGGCATGAGCCTGTTCACGCCGATGCCGACCGAGGGCATCAAGCTGCTGAACGCCCTGTACCGCGAGCCGACCATTGAAAACCTCAAAAAGATGATGAGCATCTTCGTCTTCGACACCCGCGACCTCACCGAGGCGCTGTTCGAGGCGCGTCTCAACAATATGCTGTCGCGCCGCGACCATCTGGACAACTTCGTCAAGAGCCTGGAAGCCAACCCGAAGCAGTTTCCTGACTTTGGCCCGCGGCTGGGCGAAATCAGCGCGCCAACTCTGATCGTCTGGGGACGCAATGACCGCTTCGTGCCGATGGACGCCGGGTTGCGCCTGCTCGCCGGGATCGCCGGTTCGGAACTGCATATTTACCGCGACTGCGGCCACTGGGCGCAGTGGGAACATGCCGACAGTTTTAATCAGCTGGTGCTCAATTTCCTCGCACGGGCTTAAGGAGTAAATGATGACTTTTTCTCTTGACGCGCTGGCCCGGCAGCTCCGCGACGCGGAACAGAGCGGCCAGGCAATCGCCCCGCTGCGCGATATTCTCGGCGTCGACAATGCCGACGCCGCCTATGCCATCCAGCGTCTGAACGTCCAGCACCACGTGGCCCATGGCCGGCGGGTGGTGGGCCGCAAGGTGGGCCTGACCCATCCCAAAGTGCAGCAGCAGCTGGGCGTCAATCAGCCGGACTTCGGCACCCTGTTTGCCGACATGTGCTACGGCGACAACGCCGAGGTGCCGTTTGGCCGCGTGCTGCAGCCCAAGGTGGAGGCCGAGATCGCCCTGGTGCTGAAGCAGGATCTGCCGCATGCCGATACCACTTTTGATGAACTGTATAACGCCATCGAATGGGTATTGCCGGCGCTTGAGGTGGTGGGCAGCCGCATTCGCGACTGGTCAATCGGCTTTGTCGACACCGTCGCCGATAACGCCTCCTGCGGCCTGTACGTCATTGGCGGCCCGGCGCAGCGCCCGGCGGGACTGGATCTGAAGCAGTGCGCCATGCACATGACCCGCAACCAGGAGCTGGTCTCCAGCGGCCGCGGCAGCGAGTGTCTGGGGCATCCGCTGAACGCCGCAGTCTGGCTGGCGCGCAAGCTGGCGAGTCTCGGCGAACCGCTGCGGGCGGGGGATATCGTGCTGACCGGGGCGTTAGGCCCGATGGTGACGATTAACGAGGGGGACAGCTTTGTCGCCCATATCGAAGGTATTGGCTCAGTCGCGGCACGCTTCGTTGCCGCCGGAGAAGGAGATCGTGATGCGTAAACGTAAAGTCGCCATTATCGGCTCCGGGAATATCGGCACCGATTTAATGATTAAAATCCTGCGCCACGGCCAGCATCTGGAGATGGCGGTGATGGTCGGCATCGACCCGCAGTCGGATGGCCTGGCCCGCGCCCGGCGCCTGGGCGTTGCGACCACTCACGAAGGGGTGGGCGGCCTGATGCAGATGGCGGAATTTGCCGACATCGATTTTGTTTTTGACGCCACCAGCGCCGGGGCGCACATCAAAAACGATGCCGCGCTGCGCGAAGCGAAGCCGGGGATCCGCGTTATCGACCTGACGCCGGCGGCGATTGGCCCGTACTGCGTACCGGTGGTCAACCTCGCGGACAATCTCCATCAGGGTAACGTCAATATGGTGACCTGCGGCGGGCAGGCGACCATCCCGATGGTCGCCGCGGTCTCGCGAGTGGCGAAGGTGCATTACGCGGAGATTGTGGCCTCGATCGCCAGCCAATCCGCCGGGCCGGGCACGCGGGCCAATATTGACGAATTCACCGAAACCACCTCGCAGGCGATTGAAAAAGTCGGTGGGGCGGGCAAGGGCAAAGCGATTATTGTACTGAACCCTGCGGAGCCGCCGCTGATGATGCGCGATACCGTCTACATCCTGAGCGAGCTGGCGTCGCAGGAGGCGATTGCCGCCTCGATCGCCGAAATGGCGGCGGCAGTGCAGGCTTACGTCCCGGGCTACCGGCTGAAGCAGCAGGTTCAGTTTGAGGTTATCCCCGAGGACAGGCCGGTCAACCTGCCCGGCGTCGGCTGTTTTTCCGGCCTGAAAACCGCGGTGTACCTCGAAGTGGAAGGGGCGGCGCACTATCTGCCAGCGTACGCGGGCAACCTCGATATTATGACCTCGGCGGCGCTGGCGACGGCGGAGCAAATGGTCGGGGCAATGCACAGCGCGGCGGGAGCGACAGCATGAACGGTAAAAAACTTTATATCTCGGACGTGACGCTGCGCGATGGTATGCACGCTATTCGTCACCAGTATTCCCTGGCGCAGGTGCAGCAGATCGCCAGCGCGCTGGATAAGGCTGGGGTCGACTCCATCGAAGTGGCCCATGGCGATGGCCTGCAGGGATCCAGCTTCAACTATGGCTTTGGCGCCCACAGCGACATCGCCTGGATTGAAGCGGCAGCGGATGTCGTGAGCCAGGCGAAAATCGCCACCTTGCTGCTGCCGGGCATCGGCACGCTGCACGATCTGAAAGCGGCGTATCAGGCCGGAGCGCGGGTGGTGCGGGTCGCCACCCACTGCAGCGAAGCGGACGTCGCGGCGCAACATATTGCCTTTGCCCGCGAGCTGGGAATGGACACCGTCGGTTTTCTGATGATGAGCCATATGATCTCCCCGCAGGCGCTGGCGCAGCAGGCGTTGAAGATGGAATCTTACGGCGCGACCTGTATCTATGTGGTGGATTCCGGCGGGGCGATGAACATGAACGACATTCGCGACCGCTTCCGCGCCCTGAAGGCGGTGCTGAAGCCGGAGACCGCCACCGGGATGCATGCCCATCATAATCTGAGCCTCGGGGTGGCGAACTCGATCGTCGCGGTGGAAGAGGGGTGCGATCGCATTGACGCCAGCCTGGCCGGGATGGGGGCGGGGGCGGGCAATGCGCCGCTGGAGGTGTTTATTGCCGCCGCCGACAAGCTCGGCTGGCAGCATGGCACCGATCTCTACGCCCTGATGAACGCGGCCGATGAGCTGGTGCGGCCGCTGCAGGATCGCCCGGTGCGTGTCGACCGCGAAACGCTGGCGCTGGGCTACGCCGGAGTCTACTCCAGCTTCCTGCGCCACAGCGAAGCGGCGGCCAAGCGCTATGGCCTCAGCGCGGTGGATATTCTCGTCGAGCTGGGCAAGCGGCGGATGGTCGGCGGCCAGGAGGATATGATCGTCGACGTCGCGCTGGATCTGCTTAACCGCAATAAATAACTAAGAACGTGCGGCTGACAAAGCATCAGCCGCCAGTCACCTGCTCCGTTTGTTCGGCTATCGCTAAGGTACCCTATGACCAAGATAACGACTGCAACCCCCTCGCGCCTGGTGGTCACCATCGGGCTCTGTTTTATGGTGGCCCTGATGGAAGGGCTGGATCTGCAGGCGGCGGGGATCGCCGCCGTCGGCATGGCGCAGGCCTTTGCGCTGGATAAAATGCAGATGGGCTGGATCTTCAGCGCTGGGATCCTCGGCCTGCTGCCCGGCGCGCTGGTGGGCGGCATGCTGGCGGACCGCCACGGGCGTAAGCGCATTCTGTTGGGGTCGGTGCTGCTGTTTGGCCTGTTCTCGCTGGCCACCGCGCTGGCATGGAGCTTCCCGACGATGGTGCTGGCGCGCCTGCTCACCGGCGTCGGGCTCGGGGCGGTATTGCCGAACCTGATTGCCTTAACCTCGGAAGCCGCTGGCTCACGTTTCCGCGGCCGGGCGGTAAGCCTGATGTACTGCGGCGTACCCATTGGCGCCGCGCTGGCGGCAGCGCTGGGCTTTTCCGGTCTCGCCGCGGCCTGGCAGATTATTTTCTGGATTGGCGGCGTGGTCCCGCTGCTGCTGATCCCGTTGCTGATGCGCTGGCTGCCGGAGTCGCAGGCTTTTCAGCGCGCGGAGGCCAGCGTGCCGCTGCGCACCCTGTTTGCCCCGGGCCAGGCCGCCGCTACGCTGCTGCTGTGGCTGGGTTATTTTTTCACCCTGCTGGTGGTCTATATGCTGATCAACTGGCTGCCGATGCTGCTGGTGGGCCAGGGATTCCGCGCCAGCCAGGCGGCGGGGGTGATGTTCTCTCTGCAGATCGGCGCCGCCTGCGGCACGCTGCTGCTGGGGGCGCTAATGGATAAGCTCACCCCGCTGCGGATGTCGCTCCTGATCTACAGCGGCATTCTGGCGTCGCTGCTGGCGCTGGGCAGCGCGTCGTCGCTGACTGGCATGCTGCTGGCGGGGTTTGTCGCCGGGCTGTTCGCCACCGGCGGACAAAGTGTGCTTTACGCTCTGGCGCCGCTTTTTTATCCCGCGGCCATCCGCGCCACCGGGGTGGGCACCGCCGTGGCGGTGGGGCGTCTTGGGGCGATGAGCGGCCCGCTGCTGGCCGGCAAGATGCTGGCCCTCGGCACCGGCACCGGCACCGTCGGGGTGATGGCGGCCTCGGCGCCGGGCATTGTGCTGGCCGGCGTGGCGGTGTTCTGGCTGATGCATCGCCAGCAGCGCGCGGCCATGGTCTGATATGCATCCGGCGGTCTGGTAAAAAAATGCCGGGCCGCCGCCTTGCCTGTCCGCGTCCCCTGGCCTAAGGTAAGACATCATTCCCTGACGCTTATCGTCCCTATGGCTTACACCTCCCGTTTGCTCAATGCGATCCCTGGCATCCGCCACGCTTTTCTCGATGTCCATGAAACCGCCGCCTTTCCCTATGCCGAGCTGGCTCCGGTGAAGCTGGTGCATGGTAATGAGGTTCATCATTATCAGCAGCCGCTGCCGACGCGCCCGCACGCCGACGCGGTGTTTACCGCGGTAGCCGGGCAAAAGGTGGGGGTGGTGACCGCCGACTGTCTGCCGCTGCTGATCGCCTCGCGCGACGGTCGCTACGTCTGCAGCGTGCATGCCGGCTGGCAGGGGCTGGTCAGCGGTATTGTCGACAACAGTCTGGCCTGTTTTCGCCAGCAGGGGGTGGCATTGGCCGATCTGGTCATCGCCGTGGGGCCGCATATTCACCCCTGCTGTTACGAAGTCTCCGCCGGATTCTATCAGCAACTGCTGGACCAGCCCGGCGGTGACCGGGTGGCCCGCCATCGCCAGCGGCTGTTCCACTCCCGTTCGGGCCCGGTCAGCGATCCGCTCAAAGCCGCCGCACGCGGCAGCGATAATCTGTGGTTTGATCTGCGCGCCTTTGCCGAAGCGATCTTCGCAGAGGCGGGGGTGGCGCCGGCGAGTGTTGAATGGCTGGGGAGTTGTACCTACTGCACCCCGCAGTCGCTGGGCTCCTACCGGCGCCGGACCCATTTTCCGGCGCCGAAGAGCTTTCAGTATTCGTGGATCATGCGCGAAGCCTGAGGCGGGCTCGCGCTAGAGCACCCGAAAACCGTGGGTGCCGTCGCGGGCCAGCTGATCCACGAGGCCATACTCCCACTCCAGATAGGCCTGCATGGCCTCGGCGGAATTATCGGTTCCTTCGTACGGACGACGATAGCGGTCACGGCGCTCGACGGCGAGGCCGCTGTCGCCATGCGCCAGCGGCAGACCGGCGGCGATCCACGCCAGCGTCCCGCCGGTAAGCAACTGCACCGGTTTACCGGTCAAGGCCGCCACCTCCGGCACCGCGTAGCGGGCCAGCAGACTGCTGCCGCAGGTCACCACGTAACGTTGGGCGGGAGGGATTGCTTCCAGGGCCTGGCGCAGCTGCGAGCGCGTTAGCCACCACGCGCCGGGGATATGGCGAGCGACAAAGTTGGCGCTGGTGGTAAAATCGAGCACCACCGTACCGGGTTCTTCCAGCTGTTGCGCCAGCTGCGCCGGGCTTATCTCCTCCGCCTGCGGGCCGGGCGGCACCTCGGCGGCTGGCACCCCGCGTTCGCTCAACTGGCTGGTCGACAGCGCGCTCAGCCGCGCCGTCTCCCAGCCCATCTGCGCCAGCCACGAGCCGGTTATCGCCGCCCGGATGCCATCGTCATCCAGCAGCACAATGCGCGCCCCTCGTACGCTGGCGAAGTGGTCGGTCTCCTGCACCAGCTGGCCGCCTGGCGCGCTCAGGCTGCCGGGATAGTGACCCGCCGCGTACTCTTCGGGGCTGCGGACATCAAACAGGAAGGTGGTGCGGTCGCTCTGCTGCAGCCAGTGTTGCAGCGTGGCCTCATCGATGACCGCCACCCCGGCCCGTTCGGCAAAATGCGCCACCTCAGCGGCCCGGGCGCCGGAGGCGCGGGCGGAGGGATCGTATTGCCGCTGTTGCTGGTGCGCCAGCGTCTGGCCGGCCAGCGTCCAGCCGATAGTGCCATTGCGCAGGGCATGGACCGGGTTTGGCACGCCGGCGTTGATCAGCGACTGGGTGCCGATGATGCTGCGGGTGCGTCCGGCGCAGTTGACGATAACCGGCGTCTGCGGGGAGGGCGTCAGGCTCTCCACCCGCAGGGCCAGCTCGCCGCCGGGCACGCTGATGCTGCCGGGGATGCTCATGGTCTGGTACTCATCGAAGCGCCGGGCGTCGACGATCACCACCTCCTGCCGGCTGTCGATGAGCGCCTGAACCTCCTGGGCGCTGAGCGACGGTGTGTGACGCACGCTTTCCACCAGCTCGCCAAAGGCTTTACTGGCGGAGTTGACGTCTTGAAACAGCTCGCCGCCGCTGCGGCGCCAGCCGGCGAGACCCTCGGCCAGCAGGGCCACATCCTGATAGCCCCAGGACCGCAGCCGTTCGACGGCGATCTCCGCCAGACCCTCGCCGTTGTCGTAGACGGTGAGCGGGGTGGTGAAGCGCGGTATCCGCCGGCGGACCTCGAGCTCCAGTTTGCTGAGCGGCAGATTGACGGCAAACAGTGGATGAGCGGTGGCGAAATCGGCCTCTTCACGGACGTCGATCAGCGCCAGTTCACGACGGTCGAGCAGCGCCTGGCGGATCCCGGCGGCCTGGCGATAAGCGTAGGTGGGCATAGTGGTTATCCTTGATGTTCGCGGGAGGAATCCCAGATATTGGGTAAATGGCGGTTAGAGTAGCCGGAGATAAACGGTTTCTGCTGCCCTTCCGGGGTATACACGGCGCGCTTCACCGCGCCGATATTGCCGCCGTAGACATGAATGCTGATGGAGACGCGATCCGCCAGCGCATTGCTGACGCGATGAATATCGCCATCGTCAGCGGAGACTTTCTCCACCTGACCTGCTTCCAGAAGCGTGGCGGCGCCCAGCGCGCGCGGTATGCCATCGGCATCCAACTGGTAGCGCTGGTTTTCCTCCGCGCCGCGTAGCATCCCAATGGCCCCCCACACCCGGTGATCATGGATCGGCGTCGCTTGCCCCGGTCCCCAGACGAAGCTGACAATCGAGAAGCGCTCCCCGGAGTCGGCATGCAGCAGATACTGCTGGTAATGGTGCGGATGCGGCAGGGTGTACTCTTCCGGCAGCCAGTCGTCGTAACGCACCAGCGCCGCCAGCCGCTGCGCCACGGCGTCAAGCAGCGGGGCGGTCTGGTGGTGTTCGCGGTGCAGGCGGTCTACCTCATGAATGAAATGGCGTAATTTTTCCAGTCGTGGTGCAGTCATGTGCGGTTCCTGTCAGAGGGACTGGTCAAAACGCTAACAGAGGCGTTAATATTATTTAAATGCAATTTACGCATATATTAATATGCAAATTTCACATAAGGTTCCTATGCGCATTGACGATATCGACGCTTTGCTGGCCACGGTGCAGTTTTCCTCCCTCAATCAGGCCGCGGAATATCTGGGGATCACCCAGTCGGCCATCACCCGGCGCCTGCAGCGTCTGGAACAGGAGCTGAACGTCACGCTGTTAGAGCGCCAGACCCGCCCGCTGACCCTGACCGCCGCCGGACACCGGGTGTACGAGCAGTGTCTGAGCATTAAGCGTGAGACGAAAAAACTCTACAGCCTGTTGGATCCGGAAGGCGAGCCGCGCGGCGCGCTGCGTCTCGGCGTGCCGCAGAGTCTCAGCGAGATTGCCCTGCCGGCGGCGCTGTCGGCGCTGAGCCAGCAGTTTCCCGGACTGTCGCCGCAGATCACCTGCGGCTGGAGTGGACAGCTGCAGCGCCGGCTGGAAAACGGCGAGCTGGACGGCATGCTGGCGATGGGGCCCGCCCAGCAAAGCTTCGCCGAGAGCTACAGCGGGCGCCTGCTGTGTCCCCTGGAGGTGGTGCCGATCGTCGGCCGGCGTTTGAATTTGCGCGCGTCATCCCTGCGGGAGTGCGCCGAACGGGGCTGGATCCTTAACCCCGACGGCTGTGGCCTGCGCGCCGGGCTCATTCGCGAGCTGCAGAGCCAGGGATTGCGGTTGACGCTCAACGTCGAAAGCGCGGGCGCGCAGTTACAGATAGCGCTGGTGGCGCAGGGGCTGGGGCTGGGTCTGGTGCCGAGGGCGGCGCTGGCCAGCAGCCCGTGGCGGGACGAGATCGCGGTCCTCAGCCTCAGCGATTTTCAGCCTGCGGTCTCACTGTGGCTGATCCACGCCCAGTATCTGGCGAACCTGCAGCCGCCGCTGACCTTTTTCGCCAGCAAAGTGGTGCAGCAGCTGACCGTATCCGACTGAAAGCACTATGTATTTTTGTTTAATGCTAATTAAGCATATTAAGATATGATAAAAATGCATTTTGCTCATTAACACGCTCTGTATAGGGTAATGACCAGCGCCGCTGTCGCGGCCACTCCATTACCCTGACGCAAGGAGTTGTTCATGAGCATTCAGTTTCTCGGCATGATTGGCCACCGCCTCTCTTCCGAAACGATTGCCCCGGTGGGGCCGATCTTTGACCGCGACTATATCGTTCGCTTTGCGCAAACCCATGAAGCCGCCGGGTTTGATCGTCTGCTGGTCGGCCACTGGTCCGATCAACCCGACGGCTTTCTGGTGACGGCCCTGGCGGGACTGTCGACGCAGAAAATTCAGTACCTGCTGGCCCATCGTCCCGGTTTTGTTTCCCCAACCCTTGCCGCGCGCAAATTCGCTACCCTTGAGCACCTGCTGGGCGGCCGGCTGGCGGTGCATATCATCAGCGGCGGCAACGATGCCGAACAGCGCCGGGATGGCGATTATCTCGACCACGACCAGCGCTACGCTCGCACCGACGCCTTCCTCGACACCGTGCGCCAGGTGTGGACCAGCGAGCAGCCGGTGGATATTCACAACGATTTCTATCAGGCCGAGCAGGCCTGGTCCGCCATTCGCCCGCTGCAAAAGCCGCATCTTCCCATCTACTTCGGCGGCTCGTCGGAAGCGGCCATCACCGTCGCCGGCAAACATGCCGACGTCTTCGCGCTGTGGGGCGAGTCGCTGGCGCAAACCGGCGAGACCATCCAGCGGGTGCGCGCCGAAGCGGCGAAACACCAGCGTGATATCGGCTTCAGCGTCTCGTTCCGGCCGATTATCGCCGACAGCGAAGCCGAAGCCTGGGAGAAAGCCGAGCATATCCTGCACGTCGCCACCGAGCAGGCGGCGCAGCGCGGGGGCGGGTTCAAAGCCAAACCGGACAGCATCGGCGCCCAGCGGCTGCGGGCTACTGCGGCGCAGGGCAGAGTGGTGGACAAACGCCTGTGGACCGGCATCGCCCAGCTGGTGGGCGGCGGACATAACTCCACCGCGCTGGTGGGCACCCCGGAGCAGGTGGCGGATGCGCTGCTCGACTACTACGACCTCGGGGTGCGTAACTTCCTGATCCGCGGCTTCGATCCGCTGAACGACGCGGCCGACTATGGCCGGGCGCTGCTGCCGATCGCCCGGGAAAAAGCCGCGCGGCGTGCGGTGGCGGAGCGCGCATCGTGATCCATCCTGAGCGCGACGACTGGGCCCGGCAGCTGACGGCGCTTCGCCAGCAGATGGCGGAGCAGGCGGCCAGCCTTGACGCCAGCGGCGAGTTTCCCTGGCGTAATATCGACCATCTGCGTGCGGGGGGCTGGTTAAGTCTCGCCGTGCCGCCATCCTGCGGCGGCGCGGGCGCCAGTCTGGCCCAGCTGCAGCAGGTCATCGCCGCCATCGCCTGGGGAGAGCCGGCGACAGCGCTGATCGTCTGCATGCAGTATCTCCACCATTTGCGGCTGGCGGAAAATGACGCCTGGCACGCGCCGCTGCGCCAGCAGGTTTTTCACGATGCTGTCGAACACGGTGGCCTCATCAACAGCCTGCGCGTCGAGCCGGAGCTGGGCTCCCCGGCGCGGGGCGGCCTGCCGGACACCGTGGCGACCCGTCGCGCGGAGGGCTGGGACATCAGCGGCCATAAAATTAATACCACCGGCATTGAAGGGCTGCGCTGGCTGGCGGTGTGGGCCAGAAGCGATGATAACCCGCCGCTGGTGGGTACCTGGCTGGTGCCTGGCGACAGCCCGGGTATCACGGTGGTGAAGAGCTGGGATCACGCCGGGATGCGGGCCACCGGCAGCCATGAAGTTATTTTTAACCACGTTCGGGTGGCGGCAGAGCACGCGGTGGATGTCTGGCCGGCCGATGCGCCACCCGCCGCCCAGGCCGAACCGTTTCGCCTGTTCGCCAACCGGCAGACGGCGCTGCTGGCGGCGATCTATGACAGCATTGCCCACGCCGCTCACGACTGGCTGGTGAGGTGGCTGGCGGGGCGGGTGCCCGCCGGTCTCGGCCATCCGCTCTCTCGTCTGCCACGGGTGCAGGAGAAAGTCGGGCAGATCGCCGGGCTGCTGCTGGTCAACCGCAGCCTGCTGGAGCAGGCCGCCGCGCTGCGCTTTTCCGCCATCGAGGCCAATCTGGCGAAAGTCACCATCACCGACAACGCCATTCAGGCGGTGAATATCGCGCTCGAGCTGACCGGCAATCATGGTCTCAGCCGACAAAACCCGCTGGAACGCCACTACCGCAATGTGCTCTGCGGACGGGTACATACCCCACAGAGCGACAGCGCCTGGCTGGCAGCTGGCAACTTCGTCTTTCAATCACAAGGATAATCACGATGCGTCTATCATTTTCAGGCCGGGTGGCGGCCGCGCTGATGCTGCTGGCGCTGGGCGGCTACGCGACAGCGCAGGAGCGGCTTACCCTGCGTATCGCCGATCAAAAAGGCGGCATGCGTTCGCAGCTGGAGGCGGCCAACGCCCTGCAAAATCTCCCTTACGACATTAAGTGGGCCGAGTTCCCGGCCGCCGCGCCGCTGGCGGAAGCCCTCAACGCGGGCGCCGTGGACGCGGGGATCATCGGCGATGCGCCGTTGCTCTTCGCCCTGGCCAACGGTGCGCCGGTCAAAGCTATTGCCGTGGATAAAAGCAACCCGGCGGGGACCGCGGTGCTGGTATCCCCCGGCAGCACGTTAAAAAGCGGCGCTGATTTAAAAGGCAAACGCATCGCCACCGGTAAAGGGTCGATTGGTCATTTCGTGGCGCTGAAAGCGCTGGAGCAGGCGGGGATTTCACCGAAGGAGGTGCAGTGGGTGTTCCTCGGCCCGGTGGACGCCAAAGTGGCGTTGCTAAACGGCTCGGTGGACGCCTGGGCGACCTGGGAGCCCTACACCACCCAAATGGTGAAGACCAACGAGGGGCAGCTCCTGGTGAGCGGCAAAGGGCTGCTGCCGGGGAATACCTTCCTCGCGGCAACGGATTCCGCGCTTAACGATCCGCAAAAACGCGCCGCGCTGCAGGATTATCTCCAGCGCCTGGCCGGCGCCGAGCGCTGGGCCTACGCCAATCTCGACAGCTACGGCAAAACGTTGGGGGAGATCATCCGCTTCCCGGCGGAGATCGCCCGCGCGCAGTTTGCCAACCGCCAGTCGCAGTGGCAGCCGCTGGCCGAGGAAACGGTGGCCCAGCAGCAGGCAACGGCGGACTTTTATCTCGCCAACGGCCTGATCCGCACCCGGCTGGACGTGAAGCCGACCTTTGACCGCCGTTTTAGCGTGCCCGCCGCCGAGGTGACACCATGACCAGAACCCCTTTTTCCCGCCGCCGTTTTTTACAGCTCAGCGGCGGCCTGGCGCTGGCCGGGGTCTCTCTGCCGCTGTGGGCTCATGATATGGCGGACATGGCCGGCGGCGATGCCCATCCGGCGCTGCGCCTGCCGCAGCCCTACAAGATCAAGCTGGCGATCAACAAAAGCGCGGTATGCCTCGCGCCGGTCGCCGTCGCCGAGCAGCAGAAGATATTCAGTAAATACAACCTCGACGTTGAGTTTGTTAACTTCGGCAGCTCCACCGATGTGCTGCTGGAGGCGATCGCCACCGGTAAGGCCGACGCCGGGGTGGGGATGGCGCTGCGCTGGCTGAAGGCGCTGGAGCAGGGCTTTGACGTCAAGCTCACCGCCGGGACCCATGGCGGCTGTCTGAACCTGCTGACGGCTAAAGACTCGCCGTTCGGCGGCCTCGAGAGCCTGAAGGGGCAAACCATCGGCGTCACCGACATGGCCGGACCAGATAAAAACTTCTTCGCCATTCTGCTTAAGCGCCACGGTATCGACCCGATCAGCGACGTGCAGTGGAAAGTCTACCCGGCGGATCTGCTCAGCGTGGCGCTGGACAAGCGCGAAATCGCCGCCATCAGCGGCAGCGAGCCGTTCAGCTATCGTCTGCTGGAGACCGGTAAGTATCAGCTGATCGCCAGCAATATGACCGGGGATTATGCCAACCTCAGCTGCTGCGTGCTGGGGGTGAGCGGGAGCCTGGCGCGGGACCATAAACCGGCCGCCGCGGCGCTCACCCAGGCGATCCTTGAGGCGCACAGCTATGCCGCTGCGCATCCGGAAAGCGTGGCGCAATCCTTCCTCGCCCATGCCCTGAATACCAGTGAAGCGGAGGTGAGCGGCATCCTCCACGGGCAGGGCCACGGCCATCACGCGGTGGGCGAAGCGTTCGTGAAAGAGCTGACGCAGTATGCGGTCGACCTGCAGCGGGTGCAGGTGATCAAGCCGGGTACCGATCCCCATCAGTTCGCGGAGAGTATCTATGCCAACGTATTCGCCTGAGCAGGCTCTGGCGCACCCCACCGGCCGCGCGCCGCTGTGGGGAGAAGGGCTGCTGGCCGCCGCGCTGTGGCTGCTGGGCGGTCTGTTTACTCTGACCTGGCCCGACGCCGGGCGGCGCTGGCCGTTTAGCGAAGGCTGGGCGCTGGCGCAATTCACCCTCGGCGGCGGCTTGTTGCTGCTGGCGCTGAGCTATCGCTACTGGCGGGCGCGCGGCGCGCGTGTGCTGCATGCCGGCAAGTGGCTGGCGCTGCTGCCGGTGCTGTTTGCTGTCTGGGAAGGGCTGACCGCCAAAACTGCCGTGCTGCCGGTACCATTCTTCGCGCCGCCGCAGGCGCTGATCGAGGTGCTGCACGACGACTGGCCGCGCCTGCTCGACAGCCTGCTGCACTCCCTGGGGCTGCTGGGGCTTGGTGTGCTGCTGGGTACCAGCAGCGGGTTCATCACCGGTCTGGCCATCGGCTGGTCGCAACGGATTGGCTACTGGGTGCATCCGGTGTTACGTCTGCTGGGGCCGGTGCCGTCCACCGCGCTGCTGCCGCTGTGCCTGTTTATTTTTCCCTCGAGCTTCGGCGCCAGCGTGTTTTTGATCGCGCTGAGCACCTGGTTCCCGGTCACGGTGCTGACCTGGTCCGGAGTGATGGGCATTGATAAGGCGTGGTACGACGTGGCGCGGACCCTCGGCGCCAGCCAGCGTTTCCTGATCCTGCGGGTGGCGATCCCCGCCGCGTTGCCGAACGTCTTTGTCGGCCTGTTTATGGGGCTCGGCGCGTCGTTTTCGGTGCTGATTGTCGCCGAAATGGTCGGGGTGAAGTCGGGGATCGGCTTTTACCTCCAGTGGGCCCAGGGCTGGGCGGCCTATCCTAATATGTATGCCGCGCTGCTGGTGATGGCCTTGTTATGCTCCGGCCTGATAAGCGGATTATTTATGCTGCGTGACCGGCTGCTGAGCTGGCAGCGAGGAGGGATGCAATGGTAACCGAGACGATAGCGCGCGGCGCGGCGGTATCCATCAGCCATCTTCATCATGCGTTTACGCTTGGCAAACAGACGGTACCGGTGCTGGAGAATATCAGCCTGCAGCTGCGCCCGGGGGAAAGCGTGGCGCTGCTGGGCCCTTCCGGCTGCGGTAAATCAACCCTGCTGCGGCTGCTGGCGGGGCTGGAAGCGCCGCAGAGCGGACAGATGCAGATCGACGGCGCGGCGCTCGGCGCCCCGGGGCCGGAGCGAATTCTTGTGTTTCAGGATCCGACGCTCTATCCGTGGCTGACGGTGCGGCAGAACGTGCTGCTGGGCCCGCAGGCGCAGGGGAAAAAGGGGCTGGAGGCGAAGGCAGACGCGCTGATTGACCGCATCGGGCTGCAGGCCTTCAGCGAGGCGTGGCCGCGGCAGCTGTCCGGGGGGATGGCGCAGCGTGCGGCGCTGGCGCGCGCCTTGTTGAACGAACCGCGTCTGCTGCTGCTCGACGAGCCGTTGGGCAAACTCGATTCGCTGACCCGCATCAGTATGCAGCGGGAGCTGATCGCCCTCTGGCAGCAGCAGGGGTATACCAGCCTGCTGGTGACCCACGATATCGAAGAGGCGCTGCTGCTGTGCGAGCGGGTGCTGGTGATGTCGCCGCGTCCGGGGCGGATTATCGCCGAGTTTGCGCTGCCGCTGGCTTTTCCCCGTCATCGCGATAACCCGCAGCTGCTGCAGCATCGTCAGGATATATTGCGCATCCTCGGCCAGGAGGCGGACTGGTAAGCTGAACGCATTCCCCGGTGGCGCTGCGACAAATGTCACGGAAACTAGGCCGGCGCAAGCGCAGCGCCGCCCGGCAATGGGCATCCGGTGCCAGGCGCCTGTTTT
>OIWQ01000823.1_pt1 | contig 39716 bp, 36 predicted proteins | sample 1587571 | NCBI WGS metagenome assembly OIWQ01 (sample SAMEA3888910, study PRJEB22519) | human gut metagenome | biome: human gut; feature: human-associated habitat; material: faeces | place: Denmark | collected 2010
CTTCTATCGGCGGCAACGATGCATCGATGTCGACGACAATCGATACCAAGTATACCGGCAACTATACGATTCATTATACGATGCTTTCCGATCCCAATATTGCGGAAGAAAAGGGTGTTGACTACTATGATCCGTCATATGTCGGCATGGCCAATGCTTATCGCGACTATCTGATCAGTAACGGGTCCATCGATAAGCTTGTTTCTTCCGAGCTTGAAAGCTCGCTGCCCTTGTATATTCATTCATTCGGCGCTTTGGAAACAACGGATACGTTTCTTTCTTTCCCGATTACGGTGACAAAGCCGCTTACCACGTTTGAGGATGTCATTACGATGAGTGAGGAGCTTAAGGACGCCAAGATTACCAACGTGAAGTTTATTCTTGAGGGCTTTGCGAACGGCAATATGTCCGAACCTTATTATCCCTCCTATGTGAAGTGGTCATCTACCGTAGGCGGTAAAAAAGGTCTCCAGACGCTTTTGGAATATGCGTCGGAAACCGGTATCGATATTTACCCGGAATTTGATTTTGCAAATATAGCATTCAAAAAAACCGGTTCCGGCTTTTCTTTCCGGAAGCATGCGGCTCAGGCGATGAGCGGCAGATATACGATGAAGCGCGATTATGATTCTGTCTATCAGGCGATTTCTATGGCAGGTTATAAGAATGTCGTTTCCTCCGGTGCTTATGCGGTTCTGTTTGAAAAATTTGCGAAGGATTATGACAAGTACGAGATCGGTGCGATATCCGTTATGACTCTCGGGACGGATTTGAATTCGGATTTTAATGACGATTACCCGATTACCCGTGAGGATTCTAAGGTAAATACGATGGATATCCTGAATACGATGAAGGATAAATACGGCAAGGTTCTTGTTGCCGGCGGCAATGCGTATACGCTTCCGTATGCCTCGGATATCGTCAGCCTCCCGCTGGATAACAGCCGCTATCAAATTTCTTCGTATTCTATCCCCTTTATCGGAATGGTTCTGCACGGTTATATGAATTATGCCGGAAGCGTGATCAACACGGAAGGCGATGTTAAATACGAAGTGCTGAAATCCTTGGAAAACGGAGCCGCGCTCTATTTCCTTCTTTCTTATCAAAACACATTGGAGATTAAGAGTGCGTATTCTATGGGCTTGTCGGATAACTATTCCGTTGCATTCCAAACGTGGAAAGAGGATGTGATAAGCTATTATAATATGCTGAATGATGCGGTAGGAGCTTTGCAGACCGCTACCATTACCGATCACAGCTTTGTAACCGCTTATCGTCTTGACAGCACAAAGGCAAACTTTATGTTTGCACAGTACAATCAAACGCTTGCCGCTTACGAAAGTGCAAAGGAAGCATATTTTGATGTCATGGATGAGGTGGACTTACTTCGTCTTAATTCCAGAGAGACAGAAGCCACACTGCTTTTGTATGGAAACAGCAGTGATCCGAGCGATCCCATCAATGAACGCTGTGAAGTTACTTTGCGCGATAAGTATAACACGCTGAAGGAAAGATACACGCTTTCTACCGCATTTTCATCGAAATATTCGGTGGACAATGTTGTTTCGGTGACGTATACGAGCGATAACGGCAAAAAAACCGTATTCTATATCAACTATAACAGCTATGATGTCGCAATAGAGCATAACGGCGGCTTGTATATTCTCGGCGCCGAATCCTTTGTCAATGCCGAGGACATTAAATTGCTTGAAACGGCTTCTGTTTCTTATGAAGCTGTCGACGCTTACCAGCCGACGGACGGCCAGCTGAAAAATTATCAAGAGGCGCAGGAGAACTATGATGCCGCGCTGCTTACAGGGAATGAAAGAGAAATCACCCGTGCGAAGAGCGCGCTTGACAGGATTATCAGCAGTCTCACAAAGCCGACGACAACTCATGTTGTGAAGCTCACAAGCTCGGATGGAACGGTTTGTTATTTCAATTATATGACATCAAACGCGCTTGTCCAAGTATCGGATACGGAATATGTGGTTGTCGGCCCTCAGACCTATGTCATTCAGTGAAGAAAGGAGAGGTGAAAGATGACAAATGAACTGAAAATGAAAAAAACAGCATTGGCTTCTGGCAAGAAAAAGCACAGAGGCGCCTCTCTGAATGAGAAAAAATCCAGAATGGGCTGGGTATTTATTCTTCCGTTTATAATCGGATTGGTTTTCATCTATGCAAGTGTAATTTATGAATCGTTTATTTATAGTTTTGCTCAGTATAACACAATACCCGCCATCAAAGGCGGCGGGTATTCGCTGACTTGGGTTGGTTTTGAAAACTTTACCAAGCAGCTGATTGAAACAACGGTAAACGATGAAGGAAAAACATTCCTTGAAATGATGCTTACCAGCTTTGCCCAGCAGATTCTGGACATTATCATCATTATTATGTTTTCACTCTTCATTGCGGTGCTGCTCAATCAGAAAATGGTTGGACGCGCGGCGTTCCGAGCGATCTTCTTTATTCCTGTCGTCGTCAGCGCCGGTATTATTGCGAAGATCGATAATGCTACCAACACGATTTTGGAATCCATGTCCAGCATGGAAGGCATTGATCTTGGAGAGGTCAATTCCAGCGGCGGTCTTGTCAATATGATGGATATCAGCATGATGCTGGAAAGCTTAGGCGTCGGAGGTCAATTTACAGAGCTGATCACAAATTTGGTAAGCAATATTTATAATATTGTCAACCGTGCCGGCGTACAGATGCTGATATTCCTTGCCGGTCTGCAATCCATTTCACCGTCTATTTATGAGTCGTGCCAAATGGAGGGCGCTACCGGCTGGGAAACTTTCTGGAAGATCACTTTCCCGATGATAAGCCCCATGATACTCGCCAATGCGTTTTATACCGTTATTGACTCCTTTACGGCGGAATCCAATGAAGTCATGCAGGCGATCATCGATATTTCCCCGAACGGCGTGCCGAACGGACAGCAGTCCGCCGCCGCGTGGACCTATTTTATGATTGTAATTGTAACGCTTGGACTTGTTGCGTTGATATGTCGGAAGTTTGTCTTCTATCAACGCCGAAACGACTGAGAAGGGAGGGGAAAACATTATGAATAATAATCAGGACACTCCGCGGGTGTTAAAGGAATCTAAAAATAAAATCCGAGTGGATTTTGACAGAACATCCCGCAAGGAGAGATTAAAGGCTAAATATCTCAACAGTCATTTTTATAAAAAGCTGCTGATTGCGATATTCAGGTTTGTTCTTCTTTTTGGTATTTCTTATATTATTTTATTCCCGTTTTTCTCTAAAATCTCGTCGTCTTTTATGAGTCCGGTGGACTTTATTCAAACCGACGTAAAATTGATTCCGAAATATCCGACGCTGAATACCTATAAATATTTGATCATTGAAAATCATTATTTTAAAGCGATGCTGAATACTTTCATATTGTCATTCAGCTGTGCGGTATTGCAGACGTTTATCTGCGCGCTGATCGGATATGGATTTGCCAAGTTCAAGTTTAAGGGACGCGGCGTGATGTTTGCGTTGGTTTTGCTGACGATGATCGTTCCGCATCAGATTTTATCATCTTCGTTTGTCCAGAAGTTTATCTACTTTGATATCTTCGGAATTTTAAATGCAACCGGCTTTTATTCGGCCATCGGGTTTACGCAGGGAATTTATAATACCTATGTCCCGTTGATTCTGTTGTCGCTGACAGGTCTCGCATTTAAGAACGGATTGTTTATCTTTATCATGCGACAGTTTTATCGCGGTGTTCCGGATGAACTGGAGGAATCGTCGTATGTTGACGGCTATGGCGTTTTCAAGACGTTTTTCCATATCATTCTGCCGCTTTCCGTTCCAATGCTGATCACGGTCTTTATTCTCGCATTTTCATGGCAGTGGACAGATATTTTCTATGTCAATACATTCATGCCGTCTTCGGACCATCTGTTTTTGACAAGTACGAGTTTTTGGTCTGAGATGCCGGCGACGCTTGACATTTTGAAGAGTCAGGCGGGTGTCAACTATCAGACATATGAGATTGCTGTCAAGAATACAGCCGGACTTCTGGTTATTCTGCCGTTGATTCTGATGTATCTCTTCTGTCAGAGATATCTGATTCAGGGTATTGAACATTCCGGCTTCGGTGGAACCTGATACGACAAAAAAGTGCTTCTGTTTTACAGAAGCACTTTTTTTATCTCGGAGGATTGCTTTTTGCCACCCACTGTGCTATGATTAAAATCAGAATGGAAAGGGGTGCATGATTGTGAATGAATGGATGAAAAAACCGGTTTTCATCAACGAGGCCGCCTCACAGAGCCGTGGACGAAACATATGGTTGGAGATTTTGATTTTTTTCGTTGTTTTTTTGGCAGGCGGAATTTTACAGGAAATACTCATGATCATTCCGACGATTGTTATATTTTTTTCAAGCGAGAGCTTTCAGAGCTTGCTTTCAAAAATGGAAGCGGGAGAGCAGATTAGTCTTATGGAATGGCTTTCTCTGCTCGAACTGCCGGATTCCCTTGTTTTAGTCACGCTGTTTGCGACGGTCGGAACCATCGCTGCCGTCCTTTTGTATGTGCATTTTATTGAAAAACGAAAGCTTTATACCATGGGACTGACGCGTACTTCCGTCTTTTCGGAATATGGTATCGGACTTGCGGTCGGAATTGTGATGTTTTCTGCCGTCATAGGCCTCAATGTGCTGTTTGGCGGCCTTTCCTATGCCGGAGCATTGAGAAACGGAGGGATTGCTATGATTCTTTTTATGTTTCTCGGTTATATCGTTCAAGGAGCGAGTGAGGAGCTTTTGTGCCGGGGATATTTCTTTGTGTCCGCCGCAAGACGTTCTTCCTTGCTTGTTGCTATGCTTGCCAATTCCGTCCTGTTTGCCTTGCTACATGCCGCCAATGTCGGAATTTCATGGCTTGCTCTTTTGAATCTTCTGCTGTTTGGGATTTTTGCGTCTTTTTATATGGTCCGGCGCGGAAATATTTGGGGGATTTGTGCGATTCATACGATGTGGAATTTCGCACAGGGCAATATTTTCGGCTTGCAGGTCAGCGGAACGGGTTCTACGGCTTCCATCTTTTCCTTTGTAGGGGATGACGGCAAAGCTTGGATCAACGGCGGGAGCTTTGGACCGGAGGGTGGAATCTGCGTAACGATTGTGCTGCTCATTTCAATTCTCATTCTGCTGCCGATGAAAAATAAGGACAAAGGTTTTCCTGCGGTGTCGGAAAAACCGGGTATGGAGGGAGCGGCTGATAGTTGAAACAAAAAATTCGGGAAGCGTAATCAATCCGCTTCCCGAATTTTGATATACGCCGTTTTTAAGATTTCTTTTTCTTGATTAAGAAGACCAAAACGCAAAGGAGAATCATCGCACAGACCGCTATAACGGCGATGATCCGGCCGGAGCGGTTTGCCGCGTTGGGAGAGGGCGGCGCCCCGGTCGTTTCCTCTGCCGGAGGAATCTCCGATGCGGTTGTCTGCTCCGGCTGTGTCGTTTCCTCACAGGAGCTTTCCGTGGTGGCGGCAGGGGTGGTGGTTTCCTCCGGCTTGGGCGTCGGAACCACGCCGCCGCCAATCGAGAGAAGCAGAGCATCCGCTCGCTCCGAGAGGAAGTAACGCAGATAACCGAGCGCCGTTGACGGCATCTTGTCCGTTCCGGAGCCGTATACGCGGAAATGCACAAATTTGGTGGAAACTTTGCCGGTGCCGCTTGCATTCAAAACCCATGCTGCAGGGTCATAAATGTTCCACCGGATTCTGTCCATGGCGATGGAATCCGAAATCATCTCGCTTGTTTGTTCGAGCCATCCGTCGGCCGCGAGATATTTTTGTGTTTCAAGATATAAGAAATCAAATTTGTCCGAAACGAGGGCGGCAAAATCGTTATGGCTCATCAAAGGAGCGGCAAGCGCGCGTACATAATCGGAAAATACGCCGTTCTGTGCCCAAAGAAAGCCGGTATCCGTCGCATAGGTATCGAAGCTTAGGTTGCCGAGAATGTTGTCGAGATCCCACAGCGGCCCCATATAGATTTTGGCGACCTCGCCATTTGCATCCGCGTCCTTGTAGAAAAACATGCTGGAAAAATAGGCATCCCAGTTTTTGAGAAGCTCCTCGACGACATATGCGCCGGCAAAGCTGTCCATATCGATGTACTCGCTGTAATGTCTGCCCTTGCGGTTGTATCCGTTCGACGAATAGATCGCCTCCTCCATTTCGGCGAACAGACCGGCGATGTATTCCATTTCCTCGCGGCTTGCGTATTCGGGGGATTTCACGACATACGTGTTGCCGTTTTCCGTGGTGAAGCGAGAGGGCTCCGCGGCACCCCATACATTGTCGAGTTCTACGAGATATCCGCCGGTGATATCGGCGGGCGAGGTCATGCCGTCGGCATAGGTGTACGAGGTGAGAATGGAATTTGAAATAAGCTCCCCTGCCGTCACCGTCCGGATCGGCAGGGTGGACAGCTCGACGCCGGGATTTTCCGTTTCGTTGAATTTTTCAAGCTCGCGGATATTGATCCGACCGGAACCGATCTGTACCTTTTCACAGAGCATATAAATGCCGCGGTAGGAGCCGTCGATGTAAAGATTGACATAGCGGTATTCGATGTTGTAAGGCAGTTCCAGCGCATCTCCCATTTGAAAAGCAAGCGCGTTGTGAAGTCCGGATTGATCGACATAATTGGCGAGCAGAATCCAAGTTTTGGCCGAATCCAAGCCAAAAAGCGGCTGCTTTGCGGAGAGCTTGATCTGATACGGCTTTTTATAATAGCCCCATGTGGCGTTTCCGCGTCCCTTGATTTCGCTTTTTGTGCCGCTTGTTTCATCACAATACTCCGTTTTGCCGTTTTCGTCGAGTATCAGGATGCGTGCGTCTTTGTCTCGGTTGTTTTTGGAGGCCTCGACAAAGCTTAGCCCCTTGGAGGTTTCGATGGAGACGACAGGCAGCTTGGCGTCGTGATAGAATACATACCGCTGCGAACCGGAGGCGGATGTGAAGGTGACATCATAGCAGAGATTTCCTTGCGAGTCTTTTGCAAGCATCGGGGAGAGATCGATTCTATCGCCGGAGTCGCAGCTTCCGAGCGGCGCGGCGCCCGTTTTTCCGTAAGAGACAGTCCCGCCGTTTCAGCAGATTTTGACATTTTTTATGTCTGCGGCGCTGGGCAGAAAGATATTGTCCCCGTCGGGAAGGATGCGAAATGCTTCGTTGCCGGTTCCGTCGGCGGATATGGAGACGTAAAATGAGGAAAGCGGAGAGGCCGCCGATACGGCGGAGAAGCCGAATGCAAATATCAGAAGAAACAGGCTTGTGACAATAAAAAGTCGGATTTTTTTCATGGAAATCTCCTTGCTTTCGTAATTCGGTGGGGAACGTATGGGGCATTTGCGGACAGTAATATTTTTCGGGTTGTTTTCGTGCCGCGTGAATTTGGGAAAAGCGCTGTTTTGTAAATACGGATATCGGACAGAGGGATATCCCGCTTATCGGCAGACGGTTTCCGTTTTCAGAGGCTCGCTTGCCGCGTCCCAAGAATCATATGCGGTGAGCGTAAATACATAGGCGGCTCCGCATGCAAAATCCGGAATGATGAGCTCCCAATCTTTTTTCATGTCGGACGGAGACGGTGAGGAATAGAAGTCGGTGACAATGCGTCGGTGCTTTTTTTCGCCGTCCGTTTCTCCGTATTCTATGATGTAATGATGGACAAATTCATCGTCCGTGCCGGCGGGGAAGCGAATGACGGCGTCCCGACGCTCCTGCGCATTCCCGGGAAGAAATTCGACCGAAAATCCGTGAAGCACCGGCGGCTTATTGTGCTTTTCGTCGGCGCGGGCGCGCGTGTATACGGAGAGATGGGAACGGTCGTTTCCGGGATGGGGAACCATCCACTTTTCGCCGATTTCGGCTTGTTTTTTGAAATCCATCCTTGTGAGCGTCATATCTCCTGTGGGAGAAAGCTGCATAAGAAGTCCTTGTGACAGCTGAAAGCTGTCCGGAACGGGGCATGGAGCGGCGGGCTTGGCAAAGCCGTCGGTTTCCACGCCGAGATAACGTGCGGCTCCGGTGCCTACGGCGGTGAAATCCGTCTGCATGATGCTTCTCGGATCGTTCAGAGGGAAGTGCAGATGTCCGCTGAAAACGACCGCCTGCGGATATTTCGACAGAATATCCGTAAGATCCTCCGTCGCCCATGCGCCGCCGCCGAGCTCGCTTCCGTAGACCGTATTCGCAATCATGGGGTGGGTTATGACGATGACAAATTTTTCGGGTTCGCTCCGTGTGAGCGCAGCGAGATTCTCCGCGAGCCATTTTTTTGTTTTATCAGAATAAACAATCGGCCGCCTGCCCGCGGGTTCAAGCGCGAGGATATGATATCCTTTGATGACCGCGTGGCGGTTTCCGTCGGGTATGGCGGACGGATCGATATCATATTGATAATAGCTTTCACCGAATATTTCCGTGTATTCCCGAATGATATCCGCGGCATGAGGGTCGCTCCAAACAAGGTCGTGATCGTCGCCGTAGCAGTGGATGAGCGGTACCTTCTCCGGGTTGAAAATTTCCTCGTAGATGTTCTTAAAAATGCGTATTTGTTCCGATCTCATGTTGTTGGCGAGATCTCCGACGGCGAGTATGCCGTCCAAAGAAGCACCTGTCTGCGCGGCCTTGGCCGCCAGCTGGAACAGCGCCGATCGAAAATTTGCGGCGGCGTCCGCATCCTCCTCTTTGATATGGATATCGCTGATGATGCCGAGTGTGCAGGGGACAAAAGCGTGCTGATTCATTTTACCGGCCTTTCCTGATAGAAAAAATAGATAAATTTATTTTATCATATTCAAATGAAACTGTCAATAACGCCGTTTTTTGCCGGAGAATGTTGAATCTTTGCATGCTTCATGATATACTGTTTCGGAAATGAAATCCTTTGTGGTAAGAACCGAGGCGATGCATTTTGAACGAAACACAAAAAAATCCCGTAAAGATGACGGCAAATTTCCATACGCATACGGCGCGCTGCCGTCATGCCCGCGGAACGGATAGGGAATATGTGGAATCGGCGATTCGGGCGGGAATCTCCGTGCTTGGATTTTCGGATCATTCCCCGTATTATTTTCCGGACGGCTATTATTCGGGGCATCGGATGCGTCCCGAGGAAACCGAGGGATATGTGCGCTCGCTTTTATCCCTGCGGGAGGAATATCGGGATGATATCGCGATTTATATCGGCTTTGAGGCGGAATATTATCCAAAATATTTTGACAGAATGCTTGAAATTCTTTCTCCGTTCCCTTATGATTATTTGATTTTGGGACAGCATTATATTCGTAACGAGCTCGGTGGAAAGCATGTATTCAGCGATCGGAACGAGGAGGACCTAATCTGCTATGTGGATGAATGTATCGAGGGGCTGAATACCGGCAGATTCTTCTATTTGGCGCATCCGGATGTCATCCGTTTCACGGGAGATGACACGGTTTATGAGAGAGAAATGCGAAGGCTTTGCCTTGCCGCAAAGGAGCTGCATATACCGCTGGAAATCAATCTGCTCGGCATTCGTGACGGGAGGAACTATCCGAGAGCGCTTTTCTGGAAGATTGCGGGCGAGGTCGGCTGCGAGGTGATTTTGGGGTGTGATGCACACGAACCGGAATCGATTGCAAGAGAAGACGATTTGACAGCGGCGGAAAAGCTGATTCGGAATTATCATCTGAAAAAGATAGAGCCGTCGGCTCCCGTCATGAATATCCGCTGAATGTCGGTGTGAACGGCCTTTGGAGCGTTGGCATGCCATTCATGGAAAATATACCAAAACTTATTGACTTTGTCACAAAACCGGGCTAAAATATGAGGTGGAAAAACGATTATTCCGATAATCGGCAAAATATGGAGGTATCAAGTTATGTCTTACCGTTTTGTACTGAATGAAACATCCTACCATGGCAAGGGCGCGATTGAAAACATCGTGACCGAGCTCACGACCCGCGGACTGAAAAAAGCGTTTGTCTGCTCGGACCCGGATCTTCTGAAATTCGGCGTTACGGGCAAAGTCACCGAGCTGCTCGACAAGGCGGGCTTCCCGTATGAGGTTTATTCCAATATCAAGCCCAATCCGACAATCGAGAATGTTCAGACAGGTGTCGCTGCGTTCAAAAAATCCGGCGCGGACAGCATTATCGCGATCGGCGGCGGTTCCTCGATGGATACCGCGAAGGCAATCGGCATCATCATCACCAATCCGGAGCATGAGGATGTCCGCAGCCTCGAGGGCGCGGTTGTGACGAGAAATAAGACCGTTCCGACCATCGCCGTCCCGACGACGGCGGGAACCGCGGCTGAGGTTACAATCAACTACGTCATCACCGATGTGGAGAAAAACCGCAAATTCGTTTGTGTCGATCCCCATGATATTCCCGTTGTCGCGGTCATCGATCCCGATATGATGTCCACGATGCCGAAGGGACTTACTGCGGCGACCGGTATGGATGCGCTTACGCATGCGATCGAGGGATATATCACCAAGGGCGCATGGGAGCTTTCCGACATGTTCCATCTCAAAGCGATTGAAATCATTTCGAGAAGCCTGCGCGGTGCGGTTGCCAATACCGCCGAGGGCAGAGAAGGCATGGCGCTCGGTCAGTATGTCGCAGGCATGGGCTTCTCGAACGTCGGTCTCGGCATAGTACACTCGATGGCACATCCGCTCGGCGCGCTTTATGATACGCCTCACGGCATTGCAAATGCCATCATCCTTCCGACGGTGATGGAGTATAACGCGCCCGCGACCGGTGATAAATACCGTGACATTGCAAAAGCGATGGGCGTTGAGGGCACGGAGAAGATGACCATCGAGGAAGCGCGTAAAGCCGCTGTGGACGCCGTCAGAAAGCTTGCCGCCGACGTCGGTATTCCTGCCGATCTGAAAGCGATTGTCAAGGAGGAGGATATTCCGTTCCTTGCGCAGTCGGCATATGACGATGCTTGCCGTCCCGGCAATCCGAAGGATACGAGTGTCGAGGAGATTGCGGCTCTTTATAAATCCCTGATTTAAGATAAAACGAGAAAAAACGGGCATGAAAATGCCCGTTTTACCTTAATTGTGCACAGACAGAACTTTCGGCGATTTGACTATACTCTTGAAGCAGACCTGTTTGCAGGCTATGATATTTATAAGATAAATTTGACAAATCGGAAGTTGTAAAGGAGAAAAAACAAATGGACAAAGTAAAGAATGAAGAATATGTTATCTGCCCGCGTTGTGAACAAGAGGTCTACAAAGAAGCAATTATATGCCCTTTTTGTAAGTTTGGTATTATGGCATGGATTGAGGGAGAGATTGATGAAAATGGAAATTCAATAAAAGATAAATCCAAGTGAAATTCCAGTTTATCGGGCCGTCTCGAAATGCGAGATGGCCCTTGCTTATTTTAGCAAACAGCATTTCAGGTGCGTGAATAGGGTACAGGAGAGAATCGTTCCGTTCTCAATCAGAGCGGGGGCTTTCATATTCCGCCGTTTTAACGAAGGGCACTCCAAATGCACAAATAGAGTAAGCGGGCATGAAAATGCCCGTTTTTTTATTGCTGCCGTGATTTGCTTCTTACAATAGATATGCTGTGATGAATTTTTTTCCCTGCGTGAATTGTTTAAAGGATTCAAAGCATACGGGAGCTGTGTCGTCGTCGTGCAGATTGTATATTTCAAGTCCGCTTTCGGTGATTTTGCCGGCAACGGTGTGAATCCCTTTGATTTCCAAAAGATTTTTGACATCCCAATAAGAATAGATAAAGACCTTTTTGTTTCCGGCGAGCGCCTTTTTGAAGTCTGCTTCGTTTTGATATGACAGAAAGCTTTTTCCATGGCCGAGCCAATATTCGCCGAGCTTTTTCGGATCGGTGCCGGCAAAGCCACTGAGAAGCGCCATGTCGTTTTCTTCCAATTCCAAAATGATATCCGCAAGAGATGGTTTTCCGCCTGTCAGCATTTCCGCGTTGTAGAGGGCAATCGGCTCGCCGCCGTTGAAGGACAGAGAAAAGCTTCCGTAACGGAAAAGCGATGCCGGTTCATGATTCTGACCGAAAATAGGGACTTGTTCAAGGGAAAGCTTGGCGTTTTCCTCGTAGTTTTTGTTCCGGATTCCGAGGCTTCGGAGCATATCGGCGGTTTTCCAGCTTGAAGCATCGTCCGCAAGAAAGATATCCTCGACGTTTTTTCCGAAATATCTTGCGATTTTGATGGCGAGCAGGATGGACGGATTGTATTTTCCGTTCTCGATGGAACAGATTGTCTGGCGTGAAACGCCCATGGCTTGCGCTAAGTCCTCCTGCTTTAAGCCGTGCTCACGGCGCAGTCGTTCCAATTCGTTTTTCATCGAAAAAGCCTCCGTTTCTCGTTTCTTGCCGATATTTTAACATATTTGTCTTGGAATTTCAACCGAAATTTGCATTTAAGCTGCGAGAAGATGGATTCCGTACAGAGCGGCAAGATGTGCGGGATAAAACAGATAGAAGGTGTATTTCAGCCGCGTGCATCCTCGTTTTCCGTTATAAAAAAGCAACAAGGGAATCAATAGCAGGGAAATCCATATGTACGGAGTGGATTGGCAAAGGGCGATACAAAAAAGAAAGAGTCCGAAGGCGAAGAAAGAAACCTGCAATTCCTTTTCCTTAAAAATAATCGCGAAAAGCGGCAGCAGAATGCCGGAAAGGCCATAATCTATCGTGATTTTAATGCCGACAAGCGTCTGGGACTGCCTGCAAAAGAGGTCGGTCAGGATGACGGCGCCGACAAGGACGAGAAATAAAGCGAGTGAGCGCACTTGATATTTTTTACTTTGTGTTTCTTTTCGCATATTTTCAAAATGAAGAAAGGAAAAACAGATGGGAATGGAGAGGGAAAAGGTTAAAAGAATGTTCAGGTATAAGCATGAGCTTTGTGGCGTAATCTTTCCGGATGTGAGTAGTTCCTGTGTGATATAAACCGTTTGACATAGCAGACCGAGAAGAAAAATACGCAAAAAATATCGGAACCGATTGGAGGTATGCCGGCAGCCTTCGGCGATGAAAAAAGAGAAAATCGGCATGGCGAGCCGCCCGATCAGGCGGAAAATGAGAATATTCGGAAACAGCAGGTAGCCGATGTGATCGATAAGCATGGAAATACAGGCGATGCTTTTTAATATGTTGCGATTCATGATAATCTCCTTTTTGTAAAGTTTGCTTGACTTTATTATAAAGTGCATTTTTGGTTTTGTCAAGTTTGCTTTACAAAAAAGGATTGCGAAAAGTATGATAGATTCGGCCGCTGTTTTTTTTTACTTAAAAATCAAATAAAAATAACCGCAAAATTGCAGAAAATGCAATTTTGCGGTTATGGTGGAGATGGTGGGATTCGAACCCATGACCTCTGCGTTGCGAACGCAGCGCTCTCCCAGCTGAGCTACACCCCCGTACTCGTATAGTATAGCATACATTTGTCCAAATGTAAAGATTTTTTTGAAAAAATTATGGTAAATTTAAAAAAGAACAGATTTTTTAGGTGATATAGCCCACAAATGCGAAGCATTTGTGTTTATCGGAATGAAAAAGTATGGTAAAACAAAAAAGGGCATAGATTGCTTAAAAATACGGTATATAGCCCCACAAATGCAGAGCATTTGTGTTTATCAAAATAAAAAATGCGATGAAACGAAAAAGGGTATAGATTTGTCCTGGTTTTATGGTATAATAACCTAAAATATTGATTATATATGGAGATATATATGCATCTCGAACATCCTTTTCCTCCGGTTTTCGATCCAAATTCCCGCATTTTGATTTTAGGAAGCTTTCCCTCTGTGAAGTCGAGAGAGCAGGGCTTTTTTTACGGGCATCCGCAAAATCGCTTTTGGCGTGTGACCGCGGCCGTGATGGCATGCTCTGTGCCAGAGACGACCGAAGAAAAACGCGCTTTTCTTTTGTCCAATGGAATCGCACTGTGGGATGTTATCGCATCCTGTGAAATTGAAAATTCGGCGGACAGCAGCATCCGAAACGCTGTGGCAAACGATCTTTCCCGGATTTTTGCCGCAGCGGATATCCATGCCGTTTTTACCAACGGAAAAACGGCAGACCGTTTATATCGGAAATACATAGGAGAAAATGCCGTGTGCTTGCCGTCGACAAGTCCGGCGAATGCCGTGTGGACGCTTGAAAAGCTGATCGCGGCTTGGGGCTGTATCCGTATTTAAACGAGATCGAGAAACGCTTTGATATAGTCGTATCGGCAAAACGAATCCTCTTCTATCATACTTAAAATCATGCTTTTGTCTGCCCACCGGACGGCAGTGGTTTCTCCCTTTTGGAGCTTTACGCGTTCAAGCGGAAAATCCGCTTGGAACAGCCAAACGTCGCCGAACCAGTCGCTTTTTCGATAGGACAATACGCACCGTCTGGAAGAGTCAGAATGGTCGATGCCGGTTTCTTCGAGCGTTTCGCGAAGCGCCGCGGCTTCGCTGTCCTCGCCGGCGAGAGCCGAGCCGCCCGTGCATTCCCACTTGCCGGGGAACGGCTCCTTGCCGTCTGCCCGTTTGGTGATTAAAAAAGCTCCCGTGCTGTTTCGTACCCATATATGTACGACAAGATGATATTCCCCTTCGAGGAGCGGATCGCCGCGCCTGTGCCGTTTTCCGGTAAGCCTGCGTTCGGCATCGTAAATATCCCAAAATTCCGCCATATTCTTTCCTTTTGCCTGCATAAACTCAATTTTTGAAAATATTTTATCATATTATAAAGAGATTATCAATCTTTCTGTTAAGGAAATCTTAAATACGAATCCGTAAAGAGCAAAATGAAAATAACTTGATTTTATAAATGATATATGATATAATTTATAAAATAGACGGTATCTGTCTGTATTCATCGGTTTCTTGCCGCTTGGCACGGAAAGTTAAATTTTACGGAGAATGGCTTATGAAAATGATTTGGAGCGTTATATACCTCGTGCTGGTTGCCATTTTGGGCCATTATATCGGTGAGCTCCTGCCGAGAAAATGGTTTGATTACGAAAGCTTTCCGTATGCTCCCTTTGGCTGGGAAAAAGACGGCGCCGTATACGACAAAATCAAAATCAAAAAGTGGAAGAGCAAGGTGCCGGATCTCAGCCGTATCGCAAAATATATGGTTCCGAAAAAGGTTACTTCCGGCATGACGTCCGCCGATGTGGATGTCCTTTTGCGGGAGACCTGTGTGGCGGAATTTGTTCATGTGGCGGTTTGCGTGGTGGCTGTCGGCGTCTGTTTTATTTCGGAACGGACTTGGGGTGTTGTTCTTTGGCTGGTATTTTCCCTTGGCAATGTGCCGTTTATCCTGATTCAACGGTATAACAGACCCCATTTGAATAGGCTGAGGGAAAAAATGCTGATACGGGAAGAAAGGCTGAATCATGCGAGTTCTGATATTGTCATGTAATACCGGCGGCGGACATAATTCGGCAGCGTCGGCAATTAAGGAATATTTTGAATCCGTCGGCGTATTCTGTGAAATCAAGGATGCTTTGGCTTTCGATTCTCAGACGAAATCCGATTTTATCAGCTGGGGACATGTGTTTATATACAAAAGAATCCCCCGGCTTTTTGGCGCGGGGTATAAATTTATCGAAAATCATCCTCCCAAACCCGGAAATAGCTCCGTGATTTACGACATTGTCCGAAAGGATGCGGAAAGCCTCCATGATTATCTGATGGAGACAGGATACGATATCATTGTCAGCACGCATATATTTGCTTCCATGATTTTGACGGAGGTCCGAAAAAAATATCTCACGAATTTTAAAACATATTTTGTAGCTACCGATTATACATGCAGTCCCGGTGTGGATGAGATCGACGCCGATGCTTTTTTTATTCCGCATCAATCCTTGATTTCCGAATTTACCGGCAACGGTCTGCCGGAGGGGAAGCTGATTGCGTCCGGGATTCCGGTCAGACATTCCTTTTATGAGCATGTGGATGCCGTGTCGGCGAGAAGGGAGCTGGGGCTTCCGACCGATAAGCGCGTCGTGCTTATGATGTGCGGCAGCATGGGCTGCGGACCGCTTCGCGAGCTTGCCTTTTCACTGGCGGGGAATATTCCTTGTGATACGGTTCTTGTCGTGATTTGCGGGAACAATGAGAAGCTGTATGAAAAATTCAAAAAATTTCGCGATATACCGAATGTGTTTGTCGTGGGTTTTACCCGGAAAATCAGTCTGTATATGGATGCGGCATCGGTGATTTTGACAAAGCCGGGCGGACTTAGCTCCACAGAGGCCGCGACCAAAGGCTTGCCCATGGTGCTTATCGACGCGGTTCCGGGCTGTGAAAGCAAAAACATGGAATTTTTTATTCAAAACGGGTTTGCCGTAACGGAGGAGACAATGGAAAGGTTGACCGCTCAGGTAAACCTGCTTCTCGCCGATTCGGCGAAAGCGGAAAAACTTTCTTTGGCGCTTCGTGGATCCTTCGCGGAATATGCGGCGGAAAAAATAGGCGGCTACGTACTCTCGGAGGTTTCGGAACGGAATGGTAGATTATCGTAAATTTCGATTTCATAAGCTTAACACCCCTGAATTTTCTCACCTGTGGTTACTTCTTTTTTGGCCGATTTACGGACTGGCATTCGCTTTTTTGGAGCGAGGACTGCCATGGCTTACGGGGCTTTTCGGACATGAAATTACCTATTATGCGATATGGTGTCCGCTTGACGACCGGATTCCGTTCTGCGAGCTTTTCATCATTCCGTATTATCTGTGGTTTGTATTTCTTGCGGGAATGCTCTTATATTCCATGTTTTTTGAGATTCCGACTTTCAAAAAATACATGTGGTTTATCATCATTACATACAGCATTACCTGTCTTGTTTATGCCGTTTTCCCGAATATGCAGGAGCTCCGTCCGCAGACGGCGGAGGAAATCGGACGGGACAATTTTCTTGTCGACATCGCTTTTTATCTTTATGATTTCGATACCAACACCAATGTTTGCCCGTCTTTGCATGTCATCGGCTCATTTGCCGTGTTTTTCGCCGCATGGCACAGTGAACGCTTCGGAAAATGGTATTGGCGGCTTATCTTTGGCATTTTTACCATTCTCATCAGCATTTCGACCGTATTTTTGAGGCAGCATTCCGTTATCGACGTTTTCGCGGGACTTGCTGTGTGCGCGGTCGTCTATCCGCTTGTATATCACTGGAAGCCAAGAAAGAAGAAAAAATCCGCCGAGGTCGAAGCAAAGGCCGAGGAAAAGGAAACGATAAGCGTATCATGAAAAAAGCCGGACAGAGATTTTCTCTGTCCGGCTTTTTGTTTTAAGCTTTATCGGCTTGGCGCTTTTTCTTTCTTCTCACGATTTTTATAGTGACAAGCACGATGACGGCGATGATGAGAAGTACAATCAGGATGACTGCCCATGTAAAAATATTGGCGCCGCAGAGCAGCTCATACGGATTCATGCTGGCATATACGACCTTGCGTGCCTCCGGTGAGGAGTAGGTTTCGGGGACGACGGGGATGCCGTCCTCATTTTTCTCGAAGGTTTGAAGATAGGACGCGAGCGCATACCATTCCTTAATTTCATTTGAATCATAATCGGTGACGAAGCTGCCGTCCGCGTTGCGGGGTGTGATGCTGAGGATTCCGAAGGATTTCGCGTTGACGGTGGAAAGCATCTGACAGCAGTAAAGACCGGTGACGATCCGATACAGCTTGTCATCTTCAAGCGGCACCACGGTTCCGTCCTCCAAAGTCTGTCCCCCTTCGACAACCTTGTTGAAGATCATGCGGCTTGTGTTGTATTTCCAGTACATGCCGCGTCCGTATAGCTGTGCCGCCGGCATCAGCGGCGTGACGGAGGCATCGACCTCGAATCCGTCTTTGATTTCGCGTCCGGTGAGGTAAAAGGAAACAAGCGGATAACCGGGTGTGCCGTCCGCGCCGACGCCGAGAGACAGCACGTTAAAGGCGTCGCTCACCGTTATGCTTCCGGCGGGGAAGGTGCCGCGGATAACGCCGGCGGCGTTCATGGTGAAGGCGAGCGGCTCCGCATCATCGCCTTCCGCTTCCTTTACCGCATACCAGTAGGCATCGGCGATGAGGTTTCCGATGGCCTTGTCCGCCTGCGCGCCGTAGACCTCGTCGAAATCAAACGGGGAAACGGCGAGCACCTCGTCGAAGGTCATGCCGTAATTTGTCAGATAATGCTCGGATACCAGCTCCTTGTAATCGGCGATGACAGCTGCAATTTCCGCATTTTCCTCCACCGTTTCATCGACCGGAATCAGCTCGTAGGACAAGAGCTTGACCTTTCCGTTTGTTCCGCGGGCGATTTTCAGCACGCCGAGATTCTGCGCATAGGAGCCGCAGGAGACGATCAGGGTGTCGTTTACGGAGAGCGGCTCCGTCAGCGTTGTGTGGGAATGACCGCTTATAATGACATCGATGCCGTCAACGGCCTTGGCAAGCTTCACATCCTCGGAATCCGAGAGCTTTTCGGAGGTTCCGGAGTGGGAAAGGCAGACGATAAAGTCATATGTTTCGTTTGCCTGAATGGCGGCGACGACGCGTCCTGCCGCCGTGACCGGGTCCTCAAAAACCATGCCGGACATCGGCGCGTCCTCATGGGATTCTTCTCCGAATATGCCGAAAACCGCGAAGCGGACGCCTTCCTTTTCAATCATGATATAATCGCGGATTCCGTAATCCTCATAAGCCTGCCATGCGGCAGCGTCGGATTCCGTGAAGCCCTCGTCGCCCTCCTTGTGCGGGAAATAATTGGAAAGGACGATCGGCGGCAGCGCGTCTTCGGAGAGGAGCGCATTTGTCAGCATCTCCGTCAATCCGCTTTGACGGAAGTCGAACTCGTGATTGCCGAGCGTCACCGCATCGTAGCCGAGATTGCCGAGAATCCGAAGCTCCGCGGCATCGGTTGCGTAGATCGTTTGGAAAAGCGAGCCCATGGAGAAATCGCCGCCGTCAAGGGTGATGGCGCCGGGGGCTGCCGCGCGTTCCCGTTCGAGCAGGGTATAGAGTCTCGCATAGCCGCCGGATTCGCCGCCGTTTTCCGTTTTGACCGGAAGAAAATGCGAGTGCATGTCGTGGGTAAACAGGATGGTGGCCGTCTTTTCCGGCATCTCGGGGGACGTTGCCGCGATTTGCAGCAGAGCGGCGCACATAAGCAGCATACAGAGGAAAAAAGTGAGGATTTTTCTTACCGTTTTCATATATAAGCTCCGTTTTGATATGGATTTGTTATGCGTTTGCCGACAGCATAACCGGGTACGGATATTTTACCATAGATTTGATGGAAAATCGATACTTATTTTCTGATTTTCTGCAATTTTTCGCGAAAGCTGCAAGATGAGCATATTCTTTGAAAAATAAAATTTAGCACTCTTGTATTGTGAGTGCTAAATTTACAAGCTGTTCATATAAAAACCGTTTCTTTGTCACAAAGCGGACTATAATAAAAAATGTAAGGATCCAAGAGATGGGATCCGAAAAGGAGATGGTTGCCATGTTTCATGCTTGCCGTCCGGGGGTCGCTTAATCCACGCCGAACGTGTATAAATACAATCGGATTAAGATAAAATAATAACAAATTTTAGTAAAATTCGGAGGTAATTATTATGTTTGATCTCAAACCCTATGAACGCAAAAACAATGTATCTTCTTATAATCCTTTCCGCGATATGGAAGCTTTTGAAAGGAATTTCTTTTCCAATCCGTTTGGATTCTTTGATTCGAGAGCGCTTTCCGAATTCAAGACGGATATCACCGATAACGGCAAGGAATATGTGCTGGAAGCCGACCTGCCGGGATTTAAAAAGGAGGATATCGGTCTTGATATCGACGGCGATGTTTTGACGGTTCGCGCCGAGCGCCATTCCGAGCACGAGGACACGGATAAGAAAGACAAATATATCCGCTGCGAGCGTTCCTACGGTCTTTATTCGAGACAGTTTGACGTTTCGGAAATCGATACGGAGAACATCAAGGCGAAATACGATAACGGCGTCTTGACGCTGACGCTCCCGAAGAAAGAGACGGTTTCCTCCTCGCCGAGGCATGTGGAAATCGAATGATATCAAAAAAGAAAAAGGCGGTTTTCACCGCCTTTTTCTTTTTATACAAAATCGATGTGATAGGCTTCCGCCCAAATGTCGAATTGCAGCAGCCATGCGAGCAGCTGCGGGCGGCTCATGAGCTGCCCGAACCATGTTTCGTTGTCGGAGGTTAAAAATTCTTCAAATTTTTTCCTGTTCAGCATAGCGGATAAAGGTGTGTTCTTTTTTTGCAGCCTTTCGCGAAGAGTATCTCTGACCGCGCGTTCATATTCGGGATTCTGCGTTTTCGGATAGGGGCTTTTCTTGCGTGTCAGGATTTTTTCCGGCAGATACTCCGCCATTGCGTTGCGCAGAAGCGCTTTCTCCACCTGATTTTCAAATTTGATTTCCCACGGCACGTTGTATACATATTCCAAAATGCGGTGGTCGGCAAACGGGACGCGCACCTCCACGGCTGAGGCCATGCTCATGCGGTCCTTGCGTTCGAGCAGGGAGGTCATAAAGAACTTGACGGAAAGCCATGTGGCAAGGCGGCTTTGGCGCATCGGCTCGGTATCCGTGTCGAGAAGCGGGCAGGCATCCATGCTTTCCTTATATTTTGTCCGGATATAGTCATAGCCCTCTGCGGCGTGGACGAGCTCGTCGTCAAAAAGGGAAGCGCGCAGCATCGGCTCATGAATCCATGGGAAAAAGGGATGGGCGAGCATTTCCGGACGGTAAAACCACGGATATCCGCCGAAAATCTCGTCGGCGCATTCTCCGGAGATCGCCACCGTGTGCCGCTCCTTAATCCGCCGGCAGAAATACAGCAGAGAAGAATCGATGTCCGCCTGCCCCGGAAAGTCCCTTGCGAGCGCCGCCGTGCCGAGCAGCCCCGCGACTTCATTTGTGGGAGCGGTCAGAACATGATGACGGGTGCCGAGATAGTGCGCCATGTAGACGGCATATTCGTCGTCGCTTTGCGGCTGGAAAAGACTGCTTTTGAAATTCTCCCGGTTGCCCTCGTATTCAAACGAATAGGTATCAAGCGTCATACCGTGTTCTCTGTAATATTCCGCCGCAACGGAGCTGATGACGGAGGAATCGAGTCCGCCGGAGAGCAGGGTGCACAGCGGTACGTCCGATACGAGCTGACGGCGGATGGCGTCTTTCAGCAGGAAGCGGGTATTTTCGATGATATCGGAACGGCTGTCCCGACATTCGCCCGCCGTGAGCTTCCAGTAAGCCTCGACGGACAGCGCGCCGTTTTTCCATACCGCCTGATGTGCGGGCTCGATTTCACGGATCCCCTTGAAAATACAGCCGATCCGGTCGGGAGAGAGGAACAGAAGCTCCCAAAGGCCGATTTTGTCTACCTCAGGCCTGATGCCGGGATACCGGAGCAATGCCTTGATTTCGGAAGCAAAGATGAGCGTATCTCCCGAAACGGTATAAAACAATGGCTTGATGCCGAAGCGGTCACGTGCGAGATAGGTTTCGTCCAGCGCCGCGTCATATACCGCGAAAGCAAAGATGCCGTCGAGCATGGAAGCGCATTTTTTCCCGAAAAGGATATAGAGGTATAGGACGACCTCCGTGTCGCAGTAGGTTGTGGGTGTGACGCCGTGTTCTTTGATGAGAGCGGTAAGCTCCGGCGTATTGTACAGCTCTCCGTTGTAAACGATGGTGAAGTCGCGTCCCATGTAGCTTCTTGTCATCGGCTGTATGCCGTTTTCGACGTCGATAATGGCGAGCCGGTTGTGTCCGAGGGACACATTTCCGGAGAGGTAAATCCCGTTTTGATCGGGACCTCTTGTTTTCATCGTTTCATTGACGGCGGAAATCACTTCACGTCGGTGGTCTTGATTCCCGCCCAAAATGCCGCAGATCGAGCACATAAAAAATTCCCCCTATTCGTGAGAGGCCTTGCGGCCCTCTTTTAAACAATGACAGTATATGAAAAGTTTGCGGAAGTCGTGAGGTCTATATATGACGGTTGATTTTTGCGCATTTTATGGTATACTGAAAAAACAAATAAAATTTTAAAAAATCAGAGAGTGTTTTTTTCGTTTCATTTGTATAATAGACAAAGTCCGAAAACAAAATACAAAATTTAAAGGAAAGTTCCCGGACTGACTGCTTGTGATTATACACAGAGCATAGAGAAAGGAAAAAACAATGAAAAAACTGATTTGTACCATTCTAACACTTGCCACACTTCTGTGTCTTTTTGCCGCATGCGGCAAAACGCCGGCCCCGACCGAAACCACCGGAAGCACGCCCTCGGACACAAAAAATCCGGAGGAAACGAAGACGCCGACAGAGACAACGGGAGCGGAGGATACGACAAAGCCCGAGGAAACGACCGAAGCGCCGGAGCCGGCAGAGACGATCGACAATATGGCGCTTATGGATATTCTTGAAAAGGTCTATGCGGCTTGCGGAAAATCGGTAGATAATTTCTACAATACGGAAGTGGATGCGGAAAATCTTGCACGCTATTTCGGCACGAATTTTGACTTTGCGGAAGCTGTGGCCTCGGAGTACATGATGGGCGGCGGATATTCCTTCTGTCTTGTTAGGGTTGATACCGACAAAACGGAGGAGGTTGCCAATTTGATAGAAACCCATGCCGATCCGGGAAAGTGGATTTGCATGTTTGCCGAAGAGGTGACCGTTGCGGTAAACGGCAACGTCGTGATGCTCTGCATGGCGTCGAAGGAAACCTGTCAGGAAATCGAAACCGCTTTTAAAAATCTGAAATAATCTTTTGAGAGGAGGCGTCTGATATGGACGGCGAGAGCTTATATCGTCAGTATCTGTCGGGCGAGAAAACGGCTTTCGACGGAATTGTGGAGCTTTACCGTGAAAATCTGATTTTCTTTATCAACCGCTATACCGGCGATCTCGACGCCGCCGAGGATTTGTCCCAAGACGCCTTTTTGGAGCTTCTGCTTCATCCGAAGCGATATGATTTTCGGGTATCGCTCAAAACGTATCTTTTTACGATCGCACGCAACAAAGCCTTCAATTATCTGAAAAAGCAGGGGAGAATTGTGTATTCCGATGAAGAAACCGCCGAAAAATCGGAGGCATACCGCTCCTTTGAGCAGGAAATGCTGAAAAATGAGGAGAAACGGACGTTGCACAAAGCGATTGCGGGGCTTCCTCAGGATTATGCCACGGTCATTCATCTGCTTTATTTTGAGGATATGTCATATTCGGAAGCGGGTGCCGTTATGAAAAAATCCCGCAAGCAAATCGAGAATCTGATTATGCGGGCAAGAGCGGCTCTGCATGCCACAATGGAAAGGGAGTGGTCATACGAATGAAAACACCGGAGGAATATAAGCGCACGCTTTATGAAAAGCGTGACCGGCTTGTGTCGGAGCGGAAAATGACGAGAAGAAGCATGATTCTTTCTTTTTCATCGGCCGCTGCCTGTCTTTTGATCGTTTTTTCCGTTCTGCTTTCGCCGGGCGTCGACCTATTCCACTTGAAGGGAAAGGAGGCTTACGTGAAACGGATTATGATCGAGGCGGATGGGAAGATGCTTCGGGATTATGAAGACGAGAAAACGGTTTTAGCGATCGATGAGATGCTTTCCCAAATGTCGTTGACGGAAGAGATGCCGTCCGTGCGGGATGAGGAGATTCTCTATACCGTCACCCGAATCGATTCAACCGGAGACATGACGCTTTTATATTACGTCGAAGCGGAAAATAAAATCAAGCCGTCCGGTATCGGTGTTTCGGCGTTCTCCGCTTCCATGCGCGATATTTTAGAAAAATATCCGTAAAACCATGCGCAAAATAGAATCTCCCCGCCGGTAATCGGCGGGGAGATTTGCTAATTTGGGATTTATTCTTCCGTCAGGATCCTCGGAGCGGTCATGATGCCGGTCGGATAGAGCATATACTCATCCGTCCAGAATCTGCCTTTTGTGCGCCATGCGCCGTTTCCGGCCCACGGGATGTTGTCGTCGGTGTTGTGGAGCTGTCCGAGCGTATTCATGCGGTTGCCGAAGAAGACAAGCTCGAGCGTATGCTCGCCCTGCGCAAGCTCGCCGAGATACAGCCTGTGCGGCGGGAAGTCGATATATCCCTTGCACTCGCCGTCGAGGAACACCTTGATGACGGCGCCGCGGTATTTGGAGATTTCCACGGTCTTTTTGCCGCCTCCGGTGAACGTCATGCGGTATTTGATATTGGCGCCGTAGAAAGGAAGCTTCTGGGAGGTGATGTCATCAAAATAAAGCACGTCGGGAAGCGCTGTGAGCTTGGAATAGATGCCGTGATGCTCCACACCGAAGTTTCCGAGCAGGTAATAGGATTCAAGCGGCGTGATGTCACCGACCCTGAGATCGAGGACAAGCTCGTTTTCGCCCTTTTTGATTTTCGGCATCGGAACGGTTTTAATCGAAGCTTCATCGATGTAATAGCCGTCGATGTTCATGGGAACAGGTTCACCGTTGAACGTGATTTCCGTATATTCCGGCGCTTCAAGCGCAAGATGCGCGCCCTCATATTCGATGTCGGAATCGAATGTATAGCGAAGCCGTACCTTATCCTTCGGATTTTTGTCGAGCGGCTCGATCCATGGCTGCGCCATCTGATTGCCGCGGATATGGAGCCCGAGCTCGCGGCGGATGATTTCATCGGCTTTCAGGATGTTCAAAGCCGGTCTCATTTCACCGCCGCCCACACTATATTCCGGTCTGTCAAGCAGCAGCACGTTCGGCTCGGAAAGCTCGAATTTCGCGCAGTGTGCGGGATATTCGGCTTTGCTGTAATCCTTGTCGACGTAAACAAATCCATCCTCGGATGCGTCTTTTTCGGGGGTCAGTTCAAGCAGCAGAGAGGAATCGCCGCCGCATACCCACAGGAATACGGTTTTGCCGTTCCGGTAGGAAACCTTCAATTTGCGCTTTTCTCCCGCGAGCGTGTCGTATTCGGAAACCGTCCATTCGCCTTTGAGGTTGACATAGTAGGATTCGATATAGGAAACGTCGTAATTGCGGGGCTTTAAGACGTGGCTGATGAAAAGATTCTTGCGGCTTCCGTCGTCGCGAAGCTGATAAATGAGATTGCCGGAGGCGTTGCCATTCAGCTCGCGGATATCGAGGAACTTGCGTGAGGCGAGAGCATTGTAAAGCTCGCCGCGGACCCACGGAATCTGTCTGCATTCCGCCGCAAACTTCTTCGCTTCGTCGGACGGTACGGCATCGACGTAGATCGGCGCTTCTCCGATGAAAATGACGTCTCCGCCGGCGGCACGGAATTTTTTCAGAGCGTCGAGCGTGGTGCTGCGGATCGTTTCAAGCGCCGGTACGACGACGGTATTGTAATTCATTTTGCCGACGACAAAACCGCTCTCCGTCTCCTTGTACTGAGAGGGGAGCAGGGACTCGGAGATAAAGTCGAAGTCGAGCAGTCCGTAGAGCATCCATTGTGTAAATTCGGAAAAACGGTTGTCAAGGTCGTTGCGGTGCCGGACGGTTTGGTCGTTGGGACCGAAATGGAGCCAATAGGATTCCACCGGATGAACGACGCCGATTTTCACGTCGGGCACGCCGCGCGTCATAACGGTGTTGACACGGGCGAAGTGATCTTCGATATGTTTATATTCCGTATACCACGGGGACTGATAGCCGATGGACGCGGGATAGTCACGCTTCGCTTCGCCGCCCATGGAGACCCAGAACAGATGCGGTACGCGGCAGGTCACGCCGAGTGCTGCCTGCCAGTCCCCTTGGAGCTTGTGGCCGCGGAAGTCGAAATTCCAGTTGGTGACGCCGTAAAGCTCGCTTGTAACGCCGGGACGTCCGTATTGATGCACCGCACTTTGTGCCTGCTTGGCCGTGTTGAGCTCGCGATGGTCGCAGAGCATATCGATGCCCGGGAGCGTAAAGCCGCGGTAGCAGCGCATTGCGTCTCCGACGCAGACGGTCTGCGAACCGAGCGTTGGCTCATTGAGCAGATGTCCGGTCATTAAGATGCCGTTTTCCTCACACCACTTGCCGACCGTATCGCAAAAAGCTTCGGCAAAGCGTTCCGTGATGTGGTCATGATACCAGTAGCGGATTCGCGAGGGGATGCCGTCTGCGGGTTCCCATACAAGAACGGGCAGGTGATCCTCGATGCTGATGCCATAGGCATCCCTAAAAGTCTTGTCGAAATCCGTCGTATAGGGAATGACGATTCCGTGCTTGTCGGCGGCGAAATTCAGTGTTTTTTTGGTGCGGAAGTTCGGCTCGTCCGTAAAGATTGCGGGGATTACCCCTCCGAAATCCTTTTTAAAATGCTTTTTATAAGCGTCGTGCGTGATTTTGATAAAGCTTTCGATCACGCCTTTTTGGAGCGTGTCACAGTATGCTTGATTGTTATAATACGGAGAGGGGACCGCATATTCCACATAGGCAAACCATTTTTCATGTCCCGCGGGAATTTCGTCGGCAAGCTCGATCCGCTTGTAGGAAATAAGCCTCGAATCTTCGTTTAAAAGCACGTCGAAGCAGGCTACAAAGTAATATTTGGTTTCCGGAAGCCTGTCGGTCGCATGTGCCTTGTCGTATTCCGTGACAAGCGTCCCGTCGTTGTAAGGAAACGAGGTGATGAAAAGGGATTTTTGCCGGTTTTCCTCCTCTTTTGTGTTGAGTCCGCCCGCAAAGCCGGAGGGCCATTTGTCCTCGTCGTAGAGCCATGCGAGCATGTCGTTTTGCTTGCCTTTTTCCACGCAGGTGCGGACGAGCTCCATATATTCTTCGGAGAGATAGGGGGTTGCCATGCCGACGCGCGGATGCATCATGAATCCGCCGAAGCCCATTTCTTTCAGATAGTCGATTTCCTTTTCCAAAAGCGTCGGGTCCAGTTCACAGTTCCATGCCCAAAAGGGTGCGGCACGGTATTCCGCCGTCGGGTTTCGGAATAAATCCATGTCGAGCTTTTCCGTGTCGTTTTTCGGATAAAGCATAGTTGTAACCTCACGTATCATATGAATTTGCGGATTTTCTCCACGCCATCATTATAACGAACCGAATATGCAAAGTCAACATCAATCGGGGATTTTATCGATGAATTTTTCGGCGTTCATTTTTTGTTCATGATTTTATGCTATATTGATTTTATTGTCACAGGCTGCTGCCTTTGGAGGATTGTTATGATATATGAAGAAACGATGAAGCCGACGCTTGAAGATTTCGGCAGAGACGGGAATATCACGGAAAAAGCGGTTCTGCGGATGCTTGAAAATATCGCATGCTATCACTCGGATATGGTCGGCTACGGTGCGGGAACCATGAATGAAACGATGATCGGATGGATTCTTCTCGAATGGAAGGTGAAAATCCTCCGGCTTCCGAAATACGGCGAGCAGCTGCGCGTGACCACGTGGAGCCGCGGCAAGGCGACGCTTTTTACGACGTACCGTGATTTTGAGCTGTTCGGAGAAGCAGGAGAGCTCTGTGTGATCGCTTCCTCCAAGTGGGCATTGATTGATCTGCACACGAAAAAGCCGGCGGTAGTCGGCGAGGAGCTGATTGAAAAATATCAAACCGAAAAACGGCATGTGCTTGAGGCGCCCGATATGGAAAGGCTTCGCGAGCCGCGCGAATATACGGGCGGGACGGAATTTCGCGTCGGCCGACGGGACATCGACCTGAACGGACACGTCCACAATCTCTGTTATCTCGATTTTGCCTATGAGGCGCTTCCGGAGGCGGTTTACCGGAGTGAGATTTTTCATGATATCCGCATCACCTATCGCAAGGAGATTAAGCCGGAAGAAACGGTCGCTTGCAGGTATGTATGTGAGAACGGTATGCATACCGTGGGCATTTACGGGGAGGACGGCACGCTGCGTTCGCTTGTAACGCTGGCCTGACGGCTTTATGTGATGGGAAAGCTCGCCTGTTTTTTCTTTTTGACAGTGCTTGCTGCCGACAATTTTCTCCCGTTTGTCCTCGGCGCCTTTTACCCGGGCTATCGGCATAAAACGGAGGCGCTGAGCGTTTTGGGCTGCCGCGAAAGTCCCGTCCGGCGGATTTATAATGCTTGGTGTATTGTATCGGGGCTTGTGTTTTGTTTTGCGGGATATGCGATATTTGACGTTCGCAGAAGCGGGATGTCCCTTGCGGTTTTTGTCCTGATGGTTTTATATGGGATAGGCTGCGAGGTGATTTCCGGAATTTTTCCTTTGCATAGGGAAAGGGAAGCGAGAGACCTGTGGACAAAAATTCACGGGGCAGGCTCAGCCATAGGCTTTACGGCGCTGCTGTTTGTTCCGCTGTTTCTCGGACTATGGTCTGTAAGAGAGCGGCCTTTGCCCAGTGCAGTTTCGTTTGTCTGCTTCGGCGCTGCGTTTCTGTGCTTTTCTTTTTTCATTATGGGAGAAAAGGATAAATTTCGGAATACGGTTCTTTGTTACGGCGGTTTGTGGCAGCGGGCGGTGCTTTTGTTATGCTGTGTTCCGCTCGCTTTTTCATCGGTTTATCTCTATCAATCCTGAATATTTTTTTATTTTTATAAATTACACTTGACAAGATATAATAACGGTGTTATAATAACGGCGTTATCGAAGGCGGGGAGCAATGAAAAACGAATCGATTAAGCAAAAAATATTGGAATGCGCCAAAGCGGAGTTCATGGAAAAGGGCTTTGCCGATGCTTCTATGCGCACGATTGCGGAAAAAGCGGGGTTCACAACGGGAATTTTATACAGCCGCTTTGCGGATAAGGACGAAATCTTCCGTGAGCTGGTAAGTGACGGCGCCACCGAGCTATATGACTATTTTTGCTTTTTGCAGGATGAATTTGCTTCCTTTGAGCCGGAGAGACAAAAGGCGGAGATGCATGACTATGTGGATGAAAAAGTCGATTATATGCTCGACATCATCTACAAGCATTTCGATGCGTTCAAGCTCATTATCTGCAAGAGCAGCGGTTCAAGCTATGAAAATTACGTCGATAAAATGGTCGAGGTAGAGACGCGGAACACCGTTCGCTTTATGGAGGTGCTCCGAGGCTTGGGTATTTCTGTGAACGAGGTGCGGGCGGATTTGAATCATATGCTTGCCAGCGCGCTTTTCGGCGGAATGTTTGAGATTGTGGCGCACGATTTCCCGAAAGAGGATGCGGTCATCTATGTGAAGCAGCTTCAGGAATTTTTCAACGCCGGCTGGGATAAATTGTTGGGATTGTCATAAATCCCATCCTTTTTGCCACGGAGTTAGTTTTGACAAACTCTGCGAAAGCTATATTTTTTAGGAGGTGGTTCGTCTTTGCAAACTTCAAAAAGAAATCGGGAACGGAGGAGAGAAGAATGAAGAAGAACAAAAGCTTTTCTGAGCTTATGGAATATGCGGGAAAGCATAAAATCCTCACGTATTCCTCTTGGGTGCTGTCCGCGGTAAGCGCGCTTCTTGCGCTTGTGCCGTTTGTGTACATTTGGCTGATTATCAAAGAGGTCATCGAGGCGGGCGGCGATTTTTCCGGGACGTCGGATATCATACATAACGGCTGGATGGCGGTGATTTTCGCGCTTGTCTCCATGGCGGTGTATTTCGGCGCGCTGATGTGCTCGCATCTTTCGGCATTCCGCGTGGCGAGCAATATCCGCAGAAAAGCGATGAAGCACGTGACGGAGCTGCCGCTCGGATTTATGGAGGAAATGGGCAGCGGACGGGTGCGCCGGATTGTGAACGAATCGAGCGCCGCGACCGAAACCTATCTTGCGCATCAGCTCCCGGATATGGCGGGCGCGATTGCGACGCCGGTCGGAATGCTCGTCATTCTGTTTGTTTTTGACTGGCGGCTGGGACTTCTCAGCCTCGTTCCGACGCTGGTCGCGTTCGGAATCATGGCGAAGATGACGGGGCGCGGCATGGCGGAAAAGATGAAGCAGTATCAGTGCGCGCTTGAAGATATGAACAATGAGGCGGTGGAATATGTCAGGGGAATCCCTGTCGTCAAGACCTTCGGACAGACGGTGTTTTCTTTCAAACGGTTTAAAGGCTCCATCGACCGCTATAACACATGGGTTGTAGCATATACCAAAGAACTGATGCGGCCGATGCTTTGGTTCACGACGGCAATCAACAGCGTCTTTGCGCTGCTCATCGCCGCGGGACTTCTGATTACGGGTCACAGCGCGGCGGAGCCGGCATTTCTCATGAATCTGATTTTCTATATCATCTTTACGCCGATCATTTCGGTGACGCTCAACAAGGTCATGTATATGAGCGAAAACACGCTGATCGTGAACGACGCGCTGACACGGATTCATTCGATTCTTGATTTGCAGCCTCTGCCTGAGCCTGCAAACCCGCAGCTTCCTCGGGACAATTCGGTGGAGTTTGACGATGTTTCGTTCCGTTACCGCGGAGCCGATACCGACGCTGTGAGCCATGTGTCTTTTTCCGTGCGTCCCGGGCAGACCGTTGCGCTTGTCGGACCTTCGGGAGGCGGAAAAACGACGGCTGCGGGACTGATTTCCCGCTTTTGGGATGTAAAGGACGGCGCAGTCAAGGTGGGCGGCGTGAATGTCAGGAATCTGGAAAAGAAGCGCCTGATGGATACGGTTGCGTATGTGTTTCAGGATAGCCGGCTTTTGAAAACCTCCATATTTGAAAATGTGAGGCTCGGAAAGCCGGAGGCGACAAGGGAAGAGGTTCTTGCGGCGCTTCACAGTGCGCAGTGCGACGATATCATAGAGAAGCTGCCGGAGGGCATCGATACGGTCGTGGGCACCGGCGGCGTTTATCTCTCGGGCGGTGAACAGCAGAGGATTGCGATTGCCCGTGTGATGCTGAAAAACGCTCCGGTTTTGGTGCTGGACGAAGCCACGGCTTTTGCCGACCCCGAAAACGAATATATGGTGCAGAAGGCGTTTGAGCGGCTGGCCAAGGATAAAACCGTCATCATGATTGCGCACAGGCTGACGACGGTCAAAAACGCGGATTGCATCTATGTGATGAAGGACGGCGGCATTGCGGAAAGCGGCACGCATGAAAAGCTTTTGGAGAACGACGGCCTTTATAAAAAGATGTGGGACGATTATCAGACTTCCGTGAGCTGGAAGGTAGGAGGTGCGGTATGATAAATTTTCTGATGAAAAAATACGCGCTTTCGCGAAACGGCGCGAAGGATCTTATCAAAGCGACGGCTTCCTGCACGCTTTCCAATATCGTTCTGATGCTTCCCGTCAGTCTTTTGTATCTGCTGGTAGACGATCTTTACGGCGGCGGCGTGCCGAAATCGCATGACTGGATTTACATCGTGGGGATTGCGGCGGCGCTTGTGCTGATTTTCCTGACCGCATGGTGGCAGTATAATGCGACCTATTTTGCGACCTATAAGGAGAGTGCCGTGCGCCGCGTGACGCTTGCGGAAAAGCTCCGTAAGCTCCCGCTTGCCTTTTTCGGCAAAAAGGACCTTTCCGATCTGACAAGCACGCTGATGGCGGACTGCGCGACGCTGGAAACGGCGTTCTCGCACTGGATTCCCGAGTTTTTCGGCTCGATTATTTCCACCGTGCTGATTGCGGTTTGTATGCTCTTCTACGATTATCGGATGGCGCTTGCCGCGCTTTGGGTGCTTCCCGTAGCGCTTGCCATCGTCGCCTTTTCCAAAAAGGTGCAGAACTATTTTACAAGAAGACAGATGAAAGCCAAGATGGCGCTTGCCGACGGCATTCAGGAATGCCTTGAAACGGTGCGCGATCTCAAATCCAACAATGCGGAAGGCACTTATCTCAGAGGACTTGACCGTAAAATTAAAGCGGTGGAAGGCCGCGCAATCAAAAGCGAGCTTGGCGCCGCGATGTTTGTCGTCACGGCGGGTATGCTGTTGAAGCTGGGAATCGCTACGACGGCGCTTGTCGGAGGCTCGCTCCTGATAAAAGGCGAGCTGCCTGTTATGACGTTTTTCATGTATCTGCTCGTGGTGTCGAGGCTGTATGACCCGATGTCGGGCGCGCTGCAAAATCTTGCCGCGATTCTTTCGACGCAGATCAACATCGACCGTATGAGGGAAATCGAAGAGTATCCCATCCAACCGGGAACCGCCGATTTCCACTCGAACGGATATGATATCGAGTTCAAAAACGTCGGTTTTGCCTATAACAGCGGCGAAACGGTGCTGAAAGACGTATCCTTCACGGCAAAACAGGGCGAGGTCACAGCTCTTATCGGTCCGTCGGGCGGCGGAAAATCCACGGCGGCAAAGCTTGCGGCGCGTTTTTGGGATGTCGGACACGGCGTCATTACCGTTGGCGGCACGGATGTGAAAACCGTCGATCCGGAGAAGCTGCTCTCGGCTTATTCGATTGTGTTTCAGGATGTGACGCTTTTCAACAATACGGTGATGGAGAATATCCGGATCGGCAGACAGGGGGCAAGCGACGAGGAGGTCATGCGCGCAGCCAGCGAGGCGCGGTGTGATGAATTTGTGTCAAGGCTGCCGAACGGTTATCAGACGATGATCGGAGAAAACGGCTCCACATTGTCCGGCGGCGAGCGTCAGCGGATATCCATTGCCCGCGCGCTTTTGAAGGATGCGCCGATTATCCTGCTCGACGAAGCCACGGCCTCGCTCGACGCGGAAAACGAAACGGAGATTCAAGAGGCGATTTCGAGACTCGTCAAGGATAAGACGGTGCTGATTATCGCCCATCGCATGAGAACCGTCGAGGGCGCGGATAAGCTTGTCCTTTTGCGGGACGGCTTGGTTGCAGAAGAAGGCAGTCCGGCGGAGCTGATCCGGAAGAACGGATTTTATGCGAAGATGGTTGCGCTGCAAAAACAAAGCGGCGAATGGACGATCAGCGGATAAGACAGCTCGCAGCATTTTTCATGGCATATAAAAACGGAACACGGATTCAAGCCGAATCCGTGTTCCGTTTTTTGATATGTAGGGTGTTTTTCATTCGGAAAAGAGGAAAACAAGCAGACGGACGGTCTCTTCAATCATTTCCGTGTAATCGATATACGGATGCCGGTGATATACCGCTTCATGACAGAGTGTTTCTATCAGATTGTAGGCAATATGGGTTTTTTCTTTGAGATGCGGCACATGGATGCCGCCGGCCTCCAAATAGTCCGAGACGGCTTCCGTGATTTCGTGCTCCAGCTCCATGAAACGCGAATGGACGTCCCCGTCGAGATGGCTCATGGCGATCATTTCCTCATGCGCCGCAAGATTTTCCCGGTGCGACTGTATGGAAATTTGAATCAGGCTTCGCGCCTCTGCTTCGATATCGACAGAGTCCGTCATGGTTTTCAGAGCCTCTTCCATAGGACGGAATACGTTGGTAAAATACAGTCTCAGAGCATGCATCAGAATGTCTTTTTTGTCCTTGAAATAGCTGTAAACGATTCCCGTGGAGACGCCGGCCAGCTTTGCGATTTCGACGGTGGTGGTTTTGTAGTATCCTTTTTCGCCGAATGCCCTCAGTCCGGCTTCTATGATTTTGTTCTTTTTTTCAATCGCATTGACCTTTTGTGGTTCTCTGATTTCCGCCATACAATCACCTCTTTGTTTTTATCAGTATAGCACGGAAAAAGAAAAAAGTCAAATTCAATATGAAATATATTTCATACTACTTGACAAACGGAGAAAATCAGGCGTATAATGCAATGTGAAATAAATTTCATATAAAAGGAGACGGAAATGGCAATCGTAGAATTCAAAGGCGTCAGCCGGATATACAAAAGCGGAGATCATGAATTAAAGGCGCTTGACAATGTGGATATGCGCTTGGAGGAGGGTAAATTTGTCGTCATTTTGGGTCCCAGCGGTGCGGGAAAAAGCACGCTGCTCAATCTGCTCGGCGGCTTGGACAGCCCCACAAGCGGGACGATTCTTGTCGACGGAAAGGATATTTCGACATTGACAAACGACGAGCTGGCGGATTACCGTGCCTCGAAGGTGGGATTTGTCTTTCAGTTTTATAATCTGATTCCGACGCTGACGGTGCTTGAAAATGTTTCGCTTGTCCGCGATATTGCAAAGGATGCGCTGGAACCGAAGAAGATGCTTGAAGAGGTGGAGCTGGGCGATCATCTCCATCATTTTCCGTCCGAGCTTTCCGGCGGCGAGCAGCAGCGTGTCTCTATCGCCCGGGCTTTGGCGAAAAATCCGAAAATCCTGCTTTGCGACGAGCCGACCGGCGCGCTCGATTCGGGAACCGGCGTGCTTGTTTTGAAGCTGCTTTTGTCGATGGCGCGCAGCTACGGCAAAACGATTGTCATTGTCACGCATAATCAGAATATCGCAAAGATGGCGGATGTCGTAATCCGGGTCAAAAACGGAAAAATCAAATCGTGCGAAGAGCAGGCCTCTCCCATGAGCGCGGACGAAGTGGAGTGGTGATATGTTGTTTCGGAAATTAGTAAGAACCGCTTTGAAATACAAAGCGCAGTTTATTTCCATGATTGTCATGGTTGCGCTCGGCGTCGGCGTGTTCGTCGGCTTCAATATCGAGTGGAACAGCATCGGAGAGAACACGCAGTCCTATTTTGAAAAGACCGATTTCGCCGATTACCGGATTTATTCGGAGGGCGGCTTTTCCTCGGAGGATGTCGACAAGGTCAAGGCCATCGCGGGCGTTGACGGTGCGACGCGCTGGCTCGCGGTCGGGGCGGATGTGAAAAATACCGGAAAATCGCTTGCGCTGAACGTCGTCGAAAATTATGGGATATCTTCGTTTCTTGTGATTGACGGAGAAGGGTACGACAAGGATTCCGACGGCATGTGGTTTTCAGACCAGTTTGCGGAAAAAAACGGGATTTCCGTGGGAGATTTTCTTACGCTGTCTTATAAAAATGCCGAGATTGGCGCGCGCGTCGTCGGACTTGTGAAGGCTTCCGAATATATGGTGTGTGTCGCGGACGACAATCAGATTATGCCCGACTATTCCTCATACGGCTATGCGTTTGTCTCGCCGGAGGCGATGAAGGCCGCGCTCGGCGGATATGAGTTTTATCCGCAGATTTACATAAAATCCTCGCTTGAAAAAACGGAGATGGAAGAAAAAATCAACGATGCGCTCGGCAAGACCACGCTTGTGCTCTCGAAGGACGAAAACATGGCATATATGTCGGCGCAGAGCGAAATGGAGGAAGGGCAGACCATGGGTTCGGTGCTTCCCGTGCTCTTTCTGCTGATTGCCCTGCTTACCATGGTCACGACGATGCACCGTATCACGGCGAATGAAAAGACGCAAATAGGGACGCTCAAAGCGCTCGGCTTCCGTGACAGGCGGATTCTGCGGCACTATACCTCTTATGGTTTTGTCATCGGGCTTGTGGGTACGGTGATCGGTATTGCGCTCGGGTACGGAATCGCGGCGGTTATCATCAGCCCGCAGGGCGCGATGGCCACTTATTTCGACCTGCCGGAATGGAAGCTTGTCATGCCGTGGTTCTGCTATCCGGTGATTGTCGGAATCGTGCTTTTTCTGACGCTGATCGGCTTTTTGTCGGTGAAGAGGATGCTGAAAGGGACTGCCGCCGAGGCGCTTTTGCCCTATGTGCCGAAAAAGATGAAAAAGACGGCGCTGGAAAAGACGCGCCTATGGGATAAAATGTCCTTCGGTACAAAATGGAATCTGCGCGATATCTTCCGGCATAAGTCGCGTTCGGCGATGACACTCATCGGCGTTATCGGCTGTATGATACTACTTGTCGGGGGCCTCGGAATGCGGGATACGGTCACAGGTTTTACCGAGCTTTTATATCAGGACATCACGAACTACAAATCGCGGATCAATCTCACGGAGACGGCGTCGAATGAAGACGCTGTGGCGATTGCGGAACAGTATGAGGGCGATATGCTCGCTTCTTCCAGCATTCAGTATAAAGGAAGAACCGTTGCGCTTGAAATATACGACATATCGCACGACAAGATGCGGTTCGCAGACGAGGATAATCATCTTATCGAGCTTGGAGATGAGGGCGCATATATCTGTATCCGCATGGCAAACGAGGGCGTGAAGGTCGGCGACACGATATCCTTCTCGCCGTACGGAAGCGACCGAAGCTATGAGGTGCGGGTTGCCGGCATTATCCGCTCTATGATGACCGAGAGCATCACCATGACAAGAAGCTACGCGGAATCGGCAGGCATCGAATATCATATCGGCGCGGTTTTCACCGATGCGGCGCCGGAGGAAATTGCTCAGAACGAGGCAATCGCCGGCAAGCAGACAAAGCAGGCGATTGTGGATTCCTTCGACAGCTTTTTGGAAGTGATGGACATGATGATCTTTATTTTGGTGCTGGCTGCCGTTGTGCTCGGACTTGTGGTGCTGTATAATCTCGGAACGATGAGCTATACCGAGCGGTATCGGGAGCTTGCGACGCTGAAAGTAGTCGGCTTTCGGGATAAACAGATCGGAAAGCTCTTAATCAGTCAGAACATTTGGCTGACCGTAATCGGGATTCTGATCGGACTGCCTGCGGGTGTCGGCGTGCTGGCCTATCTGCTTACAGCGCTCGGCAGCGAGTATGAGATGAAAATGACCGTCGGGGCACTGACGTACTGCGTGAGCATTCTGCTGACTTTCGGCGTGTCGTTTCTTGTGAATTTCTTTATTGCGAGAAAAAATCGCAAAATCGATATGGTAGAAGCCCTGAAAGGCAGGGAATGAGGAGGTATTTATGCTGAAAATCGTAATGAAAATCGACGGAATGGCCTGCGGCATGTGCGAGGCGCATGTCAACGACGCGCTGCGGCGCGTGGACGGCGTGAAGAAGACGAGCTCTTCTTATTCAAAAGGGCAATCCGAGGTGATTGCCGAGGACGCGGTGGATACGGACCGGCTGCGCGCGGCGGTGGAGGAAACGGGCTACAAAGTATTGTCCATCAGCGCCGTGCCGTATGAAAAGAAGGGACTTTTTTCCCGATTCAAAAAATAAAAGCCGAAAAAAGCGACGGTTTTTGACCGTCGCTTTTTGTGTGAATTGCATATTTATTCCGTAAGACCGTTCTAAAAATCATGCCGAACACTTTTGTGTTCGGCATGATTTGTTTGGTTGCGGGGGCGGGATTTGAACCACACGACCTTCGGGTTATGAGCCCGACGAGCTACCAGGCTGCTCCACCCCGCGATATCTTGGTGCCGGAAACCGGGATCGAACCGGTACGGGATATAAGTCCCACGGGATTTTAAGTCCCGGGCGTCTGCCTGTTCCGCCATTCCGGCGTAATTCGGTTGCCTGCCCATTTATCATATCACGTTCCGGCGGGTTTGTCAACCATATTTTTGCAAAAAATAAAATTTTCATTCGACAAACGCGAAATTCCGTGATTTCCGCATTTTTCCTGTGTTTCGGTTGACATCATATCGGAATCGGGATATAATAATTGACGGAAAATTCGTGCGTAATATAAAATTTTTTGCCAAAAATGATGAAAGGGGCTGTCATTATGGATATCCGGAAGATTCTTTCCGCCGTCGACCACACTTTGCTTTCTCCGGTCGCCACACAGGCCGAGATTTACGCTCTTTGCGATGAGGCGATTGCGTATCGCACCGCTTCCGTCTGTATTCCGCCGGCTTTTGTCGCATCGGTGCGGGATTATGTCACGGATAAAATGCGGGTTTGTACGGTCGTGGGTTTTCCGAACGGCTATTGCACGACCGCGTCTAAGGTATATGAGACACAAGACGCGACCGGAAACGGTGCGGACGAAATCGACATGGTCATCAACATCGGATGGCTCAAAGATAAAAAATATGCCGAGCTGCTATCCGAGATCAAAGCGGTGAGAGAGGCGTGCATGGGGAAAATTCTCAAGGTGATCGTTGAGACCTGTCTGCTCACCGAGGAAGAAAAAATCAAAGTCTGCGGGCTTGTCGGCGCCTCCGGCGCGGATTATATCAAAACGAGCACCGGCTTTTCGTCCGGCGGCGCGACAAGAGAGGATATCCGGCTTTTTGCCATGCACCGCACACCGACGCTGAAAATCAAGGCTGCCGGCGGGATTTCTTCATTGGAGGACGCGGAGGCGATGCTGTCGCTCGGTGCGGACAGACTCGGGACGAGCCGAATAATAAAAATCGTAAAAGCGCTTGAAAAATCCGAAATATCCATCGGATAAGAAAGGAAAGGGAATATGGCTACACCTCATATTGCGGCGGAAAAAGGGGATTTCGCAAAGACCGTGCTGATGCCGGGAGATCCGCTGCGTTCAAAATTCATCGCCGAGACTTATCTTGAAAATCCTGTGCTGGTCAACAATATCCGTGGTATCCAAGGATATACGGGGACGTGGCGGGGAACGCGCGTTTCCGTCATGGCAAGCGGCATGGGAATGCCCTCGATGGCGATTTACAGCTATGAGCTTTACAAATTTTTTGACGTGGACAACATCATCCGCATCGGAACGGCGGGCGCGATTTCCGAGGGGCTGCATCTGCGCGATGTCGTCGCAGGACTCGGCGCCTGCACCAATTCCGATTTTGCCGCCCAGTACAAGCTTCAAGGTACCTATGCGCCGACGGCAAGCTATCGGCTTCTCAAAACGGCGGATGCCGTGGCGCAGTCGCTTGGGACTGCGCTGTATGTCGGCAACATCCTATCGGAGGATACGTTTTATCACGACGATCCCATGGCATCCCGTGAATGGGCGAAAATGGGCGTACTCGCGGTGGAAATGGAGGCGGCCGCACTGTATATGAATGCGGCAAGACTTGGAAAGCACGCGCTTGCCATATGCACCATATCCAATCATCTGCTGACCGGAGAGGAAACCACTGCCGAGGAACGGCAAAGCTCTTTCACACAGATGATGGAGCTTGCACTCGGCACGGCGTCGGCGCTTGAACGCGACTGAATAAACCGGAAATCTGAGGTGAATGGTATGCGAATGACCGATATTTTGGAAAAAAAGCGGGACGGCGGCGAGCTGTCGCGCGCGGAGCTTGAATTTTTTGTGCGGGGACTGACGTCGGGAGAGATTCCGAATTATCAGATATCGGCGTGGCTTATGGCGGTTTATTTTCGCGGCATGAGCGACCGGGAGCTTGCGGATATCACCGAGCTTATGGCGCATTCCGGCGATGTGACCGATCTTACACCGCTCGGGGACCGCACGGCAGATAAGCACAGCACGGGCGGTGTCGGGGATAAAACGACGCTGATTGTAGCGCCGCTCGTGGCCTGCCTCGGCGGGATTGTCGCCAAAATGTCGGGCAGAGGGCTCGGTTTTACCGGCGGTACCGTCGATAAGCTCGAATCGATTCCCGGCTTTCGCACGGAGCTTTCCTCGGAAGAATTCCTTGCCACGGCGGCGGCTCACGGACTTTGCGTGGTCGGTCAGTCCGGCAATCTCGCTCCGGCGGACAAGAAGCTGTACGCGCTGCGCGACGTGACGGCGACGGTGGAGTCGATTCCGCTGATTGCGTCGAGCGTCATGTCCAAAAAGCTGGCGGCCGGAGCACGCTCCATCGTGCTCGATGTCAAAGTCGGAAGTGGCTCCTTTATGAAGGATATCGGGAGTGCCAGACTTCTGGCGGAGAAAATGACGGCGATCGGGAAGTCCGCAGGCCGGCGTATGGCAGCGGTGCTCACGAATATGGATGTACCGCTCGGACATGCGGTCGGAAACTCGCTCGAGGTGGCGGAGGCGGTTCGCGTGCTGGAGGGAAGAGGTCCCGCAGATC